>ERZ772973.65-NODE-65-length-77865-cov-173.06_pt1 | contig 77865 bp, 63 predicted proteins | sample MGYA00580672_ERZ772973 | MGnify/ENA primary metagenome ERZ772973 (study PRJEB29015, sample SAMEA2737938) | human oral metagenome | biome: human oral; feature: human-associated habitat; material: dental | place: China | collected 2152 ...
CACGCCGGAACCGACTCGACCAGCCACAGCGGAACCAACTCGGCCTCCCACGCCGAAACCGACTCGACCTCCCACGCCGGAACCAGCTCCAGCTCAACCCCCCACGCCGGAACCGACTCGACCAGCCACAGCGGAACCAACTCGACCTCCCACGCCGAAACCAGCTCCAGCTCAACCCCCCACAGCGGGACCGGCTCCAGCTCAACCGGCCACGCCGGAACCGACTCGACCAGCCACAGCGGAACCAACTCGGCCTCCCACGCCGAAACCGGCTCCAGCTCAACCGGCCACAGCGGAACCAACGCCAGCTCAACCCCCCACAGCGGAACCGACTCGACCTCCCACGCCGAAACCAGCTCCAGCTCAACCGGCCACGCCGGAACCGGTTCGGCCTCCCACGCCGAAACCAGCTCCAGCTCAACCGGCCACGCCGGAACCGGTTCGGCCTCCCACGCCGAGACCGGCTCCAGCTCAACCGGCCACAGCGGGACCGACTCGACCAGCCACAGCGGAACCGACTCGACCTCCCACGCCGAAACCAGCTCCAGCTCAACCCCCCACAGCGGGACCGGCTCCAGCTCAACCGGCCACGCCGAAACCGACTCGACCTCTTCAGGCAGGGCGGAAACCTCTTCTGCTTCTCATGCGAGCTTCGGTGCCGATTCCTCCGGTTCTTCAGCGGGTACGTCCTACCATGGTCTGGACCCGGTTCAGGGACCCGTCGACAATATGGCCTCCTCGTCCGCTTCATCTGGAGGGCCCACCACTTATCACGGTCTGGATCCAATCACCGGCGAAACCCATCAGCCCGCCCACACCAACAGCGGAGCCCATACCACCCAAGACACCACCACCAACGGAACCCACACAACCGACGACGCCGGCGCCCCCAACGACACCGGCAAACCGACAAGCACGCCCGACACCGACGCCACCACCCACCACGGGCAGAACGGCGACGATCCCAACGCCCACGGCAACGGCTCGGGGAACGATTCCCACGAGGGGAATCACGACTCATCCGATGGCTCCGATAGCCCGTCCTCCGATCACAGCTCGGATGGCAGTTCCTCTCAGGGGGGTGAGGGAAGCTCAGAGCAGACGTCTCCTGACGGCACCATCGATCCCGACAAGGTTCCTTCACCTCCACCGGATCCGGGACACTCCGCTTACAACGATACGGCGGTGAACGAGTGGGCTCAGAACACCTCGAAAGCCACAGGAATGACGCCGGAAGGAGCCCTCGGCGTCTACGATTACACAACGAATGACGGTTACCATACCATGAATCCGGCACTACGCGGTGCTCCCGACACACCGATTCCATCCAATGTGCAGACTCGGATCGACAACACATTGTCGGGAATGAACCAGCTACCCGAAGTCTCCGCCACGACCTATCGAGGAACGAACGTCCCTGATGACGTATACACTCACCTTCAGACCGGTACCGGTGAATACACGGACAAGGCATTCATGAGTTCTTCATACAACGAGAGCGTCGCCGACAACTTCCAAAGCGGTTCAAAAAATTCCGTAGTTTTCGAGATCAATGGGAACAGCGGTGTCGACGTGTCGAAACTGTCGGCTTACGGTGGCGAAGCGGAGATCCTTTTCAAACCGGGAACTACATTCAGCATATCTGAATCGTCTCTGGACGAGCAAAATATTCTGCGGGTGAAGCTGGCGGAGAAGTGAGCGTATTCGATCTCATCGGCGCTGATGGTGTGCGACGGCCCTTCACCGGGGACATCGAGGACCTGGACCGGCCCGCCAAGGATCGTCTGCGCATCAATCAGGCCGAGGCCACCCGCCTGGGCCTGGGGGAGATCCCCACGGATCTGGAGGATCGACGCTGGTGGCGGCACTATTACCCCGTCCGCCCCGAAGACGGCGAACTCGACTACGACCTCCTGACGCATGAAGAAGAACGGGAGCAAAGGCTGGAGAACAGCCGACGAAACCGCCTGCTCTACGAACACGCGCGCTACATCGTCCCCGAAAGAGCAACGCGTCCCCGTCACGGTCCGCCCATCGTGCCCCGCTGGGCCGACGACCCGGTGTCCCTGAAGCCAGTGACACCAGCCACCTACAGCTTTAGATTGCGGCGCGGATTCCGCACTCTCATGGACCGCGGACACGGGCGGGAAGAGGTGTGGATCGTCGGCTTGTTCCACCTCACACGCTCTGACGGCTCCGCCATCTTCGTCGTCGAGCACGCCGGCGAGGCCTGGGCCACGACCCGCGCCGACGCCCGCCCCTGGCCCGCCGAGCTGAATACCATGTTCGATCGTTCACCCGACCCATGGCTCCCCGTCGATGCCCGACCTCTGCCCGCCGTACCAACCGACCCCGCCACACCACTGGACCCGCCAACCGGCATCCCATTCCCAGCGCGGATTGCAACCGAGAATATTATCAGGGGCGCCTCGTGGCGAGACGGGGCACCGACCACCCCCTACCGCCCCCACCCACCGGAAGACCATTCATGACCGACACCGCCGAACCAACCCCGCAAGAACGCTTCAACAACGCCATCGAAGGCCTGCGTCACCTGCCCGCAACCGGCGCCGTCACTTTCCGCGGAGTCACCAGCCCCCGTGGCCAAACGCCCGAAGTCCTGGTCACCCAGAACATTACCGCCACCAGCCGCGACTTGTCCGTGGCCTCCATCGGACTGACCAGTCCGGGAATCGCCGTCGTCGTCGCCCGCACCGGCCGTGACCTCGACCCTATCTCCGCCGTCCCCGCCGCCCAGGAGGTCGCCCTCCTGCCGGGCACCGTGCTGTACATCGGACGCTTCATCCACGCCGCCGGGCACGATGTCGAGCTCATTGAGCAGCTCACCCCCGATGGCTCGCAAGACGAGTGGACCGCCCACCTCACCGCACAGGCGGTCGCCGAACTCACCAGCACCGTCAGCACCATCATCACCAACGCGCAGGGACGCCCCTGTCCCATCGACTCCGACTACTGTCAGCGCTTCACCACTCCGCTGGTCTGACCGACCGCTCGCACGATACGCAGCCGCTCGTGCCACTCGGGGCGAGTCTCAGCCCAGCCCCAGGCGACGGCGCAGATCCTCCGGCAGAGCGTTCATGGCGTCGACGACGTCATCACCGCTCCCGTCGGCGGCGGGAGCCACGGCCGTCTCCCGGTCGGGCATGATGCCGTAGTCGCCCGCTGCGGGCGCGGTCGCCCCGCCCAGCCCGAAGGCCGAGCCGGCGGCCGGGGCGGGCGTCGCATCAGAGGCCGAGCCCCTGCCCGCCCCAGCGCGGGCCGACGCCTCCTTCGCCTGGCGGGCCGCCTTGGCAGGGTTGCCCGACCGCCCCTTCTTCCCGCCCTTGCGCCGCTTGGCCTTGGGGGCCTGACGTGCCTTGGCGCGCCTGCCCGTACCCGGCAGCGAGCCCATACCGGGCATGCCGCCGCCCATCCCGGCGCCGTCAAGACCACCACCAGAGGCCATGGCCTCCATCATCTTCTTCGCCTGCCCGAAGCGGTCGACGAGCTCGTTGACGGCCTGAACGGTGGTGCCCGAACCACGGGCGATGCGCGAGCGACGCGAGCCGTTGAGGATGGACAGGTCACGCCGCTCAGCCGGCGTCATGGAGTGCACAATGGCCTCGATGCGATCAACCTCCCGCTCGTCGAAACTCTCCAGGGCCTCGCGCATCTGACCCATCCCGGGCATCATGCCCAGCAGCTTCTTCATCGACCCCATCTTGCGAATCTGACGCAGCTGGCCCATGAAGTCGTCGAGGGTGAACTCGCCGGAGGCGAGCTTGGCGGCGGCATCCTCCGCCTCCTTCTCATCGAAGGCCTTCTGCGCCTGCTCGATGAGGGTCAGCAGGTCGCCCATGTCAAGAATGCGGGAGGCCATGCGGTCGGCGTGGAAGCGCTCGAAGTCCGTGACGCCCTCACCGGTGGAGGAGAACAGGACCGGGGCGCCGGTGACCCCGCGCACGGACAGGGCGGCGCCACCGCGGGCGTCGCCGTCGAGCTTGGAGAGCACGACGCCGGTGAAGCCGACGCCGTCGCGGAAGGCCACCGAGGTGTTGACGGCGTCCTGACCGACCATGGCGTCCAGGACGAAGAGGATCTCGTGGGGGCCCACGGCATCACGGATGCGGATCGCCTGATCCATCATCTCCGCGTCCACGCCCAAGCGCCCGGCGGTGTCGACGACGACGACGTCGTAGCCGTGGGTGCGAGCCTGCTCCACACCGCTGCGGGCGACCGCGATGGGGTCGCCCACCCCATTGCCGGGTTCGGGCGCCCACACGTCGACTCTGGCGCGCTCAGCAACGACGCCCAGCTGGGTGACGGCGTTGGGGCGCTGCAGGTCGGAGGCGACCAGCAGAACGCGTCTGCCCTCCTCGCGCAACCAGCGGCCGAGCTTGCCGGCCAGCGTCGTCTTGCCGGCGCCCTGGAGGCCGGCGAGCATGATGATCGTGGGACCCCGGTCGGCCCAGTTGATCTCGCGGGACTGCCCGCCGAGGATTTCGATGAGCTCGTCATTGACGATCTGGACGACCTGCTGGGCGGGGTTGAGGGCCTGGGAGCGGGCGGCCTCCTTGGCCTTCTCACGCACCGCCGCGGTGAAGGCGCGGACCACCGGCAGAGCGACGTCGGCCTCCAGGAGGGCCCGACGGATCTCCGAAACAGTGGTGTCGATATCCGCCTCGGTCAGGCGGCCCTTGCCGCGCAGAGAGCTGAATGAGGCGGTGAGCCGGTCGGAGAGATTGCCGAACACGCGGTGTCCTTCCTTGGCGCCGGGCGCGCCTGCGGTGGTGTGCTTGCGGACCCGAGACCGTCGACGGTTGCCTACGGGCGCCCGGGTATAGCTGCCGACCAGGATAGCGCCAGCGACAAGCCCTCGATGCCCCGGGTGCCGCCGTGCTCGGCGGCCAGCCAGATCTTGCCGTCACCATGTTCCCAGTCCGGGCCGCCTCCGCGATGACGGTCACGGCTCACGGGGCCTCGGCGTCCGCGGCGAGCACCTCGATGCGGACGGGGACGTGGTCGGCTCGGTACTCCACGCCCCGGTAGACCTCAGCATGTCCTTTCTGCCGGCCCGAGCCCTGCGCCTCGGAGATCGTGACCCCGTTCAGATCGACGGCCACTAGCGCGGTGGTCACCTTGTGGAGCTGGTAGGGCTGGATAATCGCGGTGATGAGCCTCATGGCTCTCAGCGCTTCTTACTTCTCGCCGCTGGTCTTCCAGCTGACGGCCTTCCCGTCGACGGCGTCGGCAGGTCCAAAATCCCCGGCGCGACCTGGCTGCTGTGCCCGGCGCCCGCCTGTGCCCGCTGGGCTCCACAGCCATGCGCACCCCTGAGATATGTCATGAGCAAGTAGTGACCGACGGACCATGGACCGCGGCAGCGGCGCAACGACTCTTGCGTCATGAGCACAACGACGACCCTGCCCGCCCCCGAGCCCCCGCTCCGGACGAGCACCGATGCAGCCATCACGACAACCAACCTTCACAAGTCCTTCGGTGACCTCACCGCCGTCGACGGTATCGACCTGACCATCCGCCCCGGCGAGGTCGTCGCCTTCCTGGGCCCCAACGGCGCCGGCAAGACGACGACCATCGACATGATCCTGGGGCTGAGCCGCCCCACCAGCGGCGAAGTGCGCACCTTCGGGATGACCCCGCGCCAGGCTGTCGACAGGGGCCTGGTCACCGCCGTCATGCAGACAGGCGGGCTCCTGCCCGACATCACCGTGCGTGAGACGGTCGCGCTGACGGCGAGCTTCTTCACCCACCGGATCGAGGTCGACGAGGCCATGCAGCGCGCCGGCGTCACTGACTTCGCCTCACGGACGGTCAGGAAGTGCTCCGGCGGCCAGCAGCAGCGTCTGCGCTTCGCCATGGCGCTGGTATCCGACCCGGCCCTGCTCGTCCTCGATGAGCCGACCACCGGCATGGACGTCGAGGGGCGCCGTAGCTTCTGGGAGGCCATCCATGCCGACGCCGCAGGTGGACGCACGGTCCTCTTCGCCACGCACTACCTTGAGGAGGCCGACGCCTACGCCGACCGAATCATCTTGATCCGTCATGGGCGCATCATCGCCGACGGCACCGCAGCCGAGATCCGCGCCTCCGTGAGCGGCCGGAGCGTACGGGCCACCCTGACCTGCACGGCCGAGCAGCTACGCAGCGCTCTGACCGATCTAGATGCCCAGGGTATGGTCTCCGACATCGAGATCCTGGGCAGCGCACTCTCACTGAGTTCCACCGACAGCGACGCCGTCGCCGCGCTCCTCCTCGACAAGCACCTGGCCAAGGACCTGGAGATCACCAGCCGTGGCCTGGAAGATGCCTTTGTGGCCCTGACCAGTGGCGACGCCACTGCTCCCGCTCTGGGAGCGTCAGTATGAGCCGCACCGCTCGTACCTGCACTACTGTCACCCTTCCACCCCCTCCATCTGACGGATCCACTATGTCTTCCATGTCTTCCTCATCTTCGTTCCTGCCCACAGCCTCCAGCAGCCCGGATCTCAGCCCCCGTACCACTCCGCCTCTGGGCGGGCTGAGCCTGGCCCTGCTGTCGCTCGAGGCACGCCGGCGTCTGCGCAACCGTCGGGCCATGATCTTCTCCGTCCTGCTGCCAGTGGCCTTCTTCCTCATGTTCACCACCACCGACTACTCCTCGACGCCATACGGCAACGGCAATGTCGTGGCGAACATGATGATCGGCATGGCACTGTACGGCGCGCTCATGACCACCACCGGGGCAGGGGCGGCCGTGAGCAACGAGCGGGCCTCGGGCTGGAGCCGTCAGCTGCGTCTGACGCCGCTGAAGCCCATCGCCTACATCACCGCCAAGGCGATCGTCGGCATGCTCATCAGCGTCCTGGCCATCGGTGCCGTCTACGCCTTCGGGCCCTACCGTCATGCCCAGATGCCGGCGAGCGCCTGGATCACCTCGGCGCTCATCATCTGGCTCGGTTCCCTGGTCTTCGTCGCCTTCGGTCAGTTCATCGGCTACGTACTCCCCTCCGACAATGCCATGCAGGTGGTCGGGCCCCTCATGGCCCTGCTCGCCTTCCTCGGCGGCATGTTCATCCCGTTGACGCCGGGCTCCACCATGGACCGCATCGGCAGCCTCACCCCCATGTACGGGCTGCACAACCTGGCGCTGTGGCCCATGGGAGGCAAGACCTTCTCCTGGTGGTGGATGGCCAACGTCCTGACCTGGCTCGCGATCTTCCTGGGCGGGGCCGCCTGGAGGATGGGCCGAGACACGGCCCGCGTATAGATGCGGGGGCGAGCATGAGTACCATCATGCCCGTGCCCGTCCACGCCTCGTCCCCAGGTGAGGCGCGAACGCGTCGCACCCGAGTCGTGGTGGTCGGCTGGGGGATCGTGTGGGCTTCCTTTATGGTTCCGGTCGTCCGGGCGGGCATAGCCCAAGGATCCAGCGGAGTCTGGGGCGCAGTCAGTGCCGTCGTCTCCTGCGTGTGCCTGTATGCCGCCTGCTCGCTGAGCGTGAGGCGGGTGCGCCGGGGACTGGCCTGGCCCAGCCGACTGAGTCTGTCGCTCATCGTCGTCGGCGCACTCACGGCGACCGGAGCCGCCCTCGGTGTGGGATCGCCGGGCCTGCAGCTGGTGGTCTTCCTGGCCGTCGTCCTAGCCTTCTCTCTGCCTTGGCAGGCGGCCACCGGGCCCATCGCGATCCTGACTGGCGCGCTGTTCCTCGTCCCCAAGATGGCTCCGTCCTGGTCCGCGAGTGAGGACGCGTGGATCGCTCTGCTCGGTGCGGGAGGAGCTTGCGTCTTCGGGCGCTACATCATGGAGCAGCAGCGTGTGGCCCATATTCTGGAGCAGCGCACTCACGAGCTGGAGATCAACGAAGAGCGCAACCGCATGGCCAGGGACATGCACGACATCCTGGGGCACTCGCTGACCGTCATCGCTTTGAAGACCGAGCTCGCCACCAGACTCGTTGACACCGCTTCCGACCAGGCCCAGGCAGAGCTGATCGAGGTGCAGTCCCTGGCGCGCTCCGCCCTGGCTGACGTGCGCTCCGCTGTCAACAGCTACCGTGAGCTGAGCCTGACCGGCGAGCTGGCCCGAGCCGCGAACGTCCTGACCTCGGCTGGTATCCGTGCCGACCTGCCGCTGACCGTTGAGGCCGTCGACCCCGAGCTGCGCGAGCTCTTCGCCTGGGTGGTGCGCGAGGGCGTCACCAACATCGTGCGCCACGCCCACGCCTCGCGCTGCCGGGTGAGTCTGACCGCCGACTCCATCGAGATAATCGACGACGGCGTCGGGATCGATTCACCCAACGGCGTCGCAGACGGTCACGGGTTGGAAGGGCTGCGGCAGCGCTGTCAGGACAACGGTGCCAACCTCACCATCGAGGCACCCTCCAGTGGCAGCGGCACCGTCCTGAGGGCGAGTACCCGCCGTCTATCCTCCCGTCTGACGCACGACGCGACCGACTGACCCAGTGCGCGCATCCCACTCCGGCGAGCACTAATGTCGCCGGTCCTACGAAGCCTTGAGTAACGGAGATGATCGATGATCCGGGTGATACTGGCCGATGACCAGGCCATGGTGCGCGGAGCGCTCGCCGCGCTGCTCGCCTTGGAAGCCGATATCGAGATCGTCGCCCAGGTCGGAAACGGGGACGATGTCCTACCCGCCGCACTCGAGCACCGGCCCGATGTCGTTCTCATGGACGTCGACATGCCCGGCACTGACGGGCTGAACGCGACTGCGAGGCTCCTGGAGCGGCTGCCGGCCACAAGGGTCCTCATCGTCACGACCTTCGGGCGCCCCGGATTCCTGCGGCGCGCCATCCAGTCCGGGGCCCACGGCTTCGTCGTCAAGGACGCTCCGGCCACCGAGCTGGCCGAGTCAGTGCGCCGAGTCCATGCGGGGCTGCGCGTCGTCGACCCGGCACTGGCCGCCGACTCACTCGTCTTCGGTGACTCCCCCTTGACCGCCCGGGAGACCGAGGTGCTTCAGGCCGCCGCCGACGGCGCCACCGTCGCCGAGATCGCCCGACGCGTCCACCTCTCGGAAGGCACCACCCGCAACCACCTGTCCCAGGCCATGGCCAAGACCGATGCACCCACACGAGCCGCAGCGGTGCACATCGCCGCCCAGAAGGGCTGGATCATTCAGTAGCGCATCAGTACGGGTGAGCGGGCACTCACCCTGACCGGTCGAAACGTCGCCGGCTGCCCGCGCTTTGAACGAGGCAGGTGCCGGTGGCCCGATGCGGTTGCGCGGCGGGACGGGCTCGCGAGCCCAGCGGCTCAGGCCAGCAGGGCATCGACGAACCCTTCCGGGTCGAAGGGAGCCAGGTCGTCCGCGCCCTCGCCGAGCCCGACGAGCTTGACGGGCACGCCCAGCTCCTTCTGCACGGTTACCACGATGCCGCCCTTGGCGGTGCCGTCCATCTTGGTCAGCACGATCCCGGTGATGCCCACGGCCTCGGAGAAGACCTGCGCCTGACGCATGCCGTTCTGCCCGGTCGTGGCGTCCAGCACCAGTAGGACCTCTCCGACCGGCGCGATCTTGTCCATCACGCGCTTGATCTTGCCGAGCTCGTCCATGAGGCCGGCCTTGTTCTGCAGTCTCCCGGCAGTATCGACCAGGACGACGTCGACCCCGGTGCGGGCCGCCTCGCCGGCCGCGTCGTAAGCCACCGAGGCCGGGTCGGCGCCCTCCTTCTGACCGCGCACGACCTCGACGCCCACACGCCGGCCCCAGGTGGTCAGCTGCTCGGCGGCCGCGGCGCGGAAAGTGTCGGCCGCCCCCATGACGACGGTACGGTCCTGGGCGAGCAGAACGCGGGCGAGTTTGCCGCAGGTGGTCGTCTTGCCGGTCCCGTTGACGCCCACCATGAGGACCGCGGCCGCGGGCGCGCCCTTCGTCTCATCCCAGCCCTCGGCGGGGGCGGGCCGCTCCAGGCTCAGGGAGCGGTCCATGGTCGGGTCGACCAGCGTCAGCAGCTGGGCGCGCAGCACATCGCGGATGGCCTGGGGATCGCAGGTGCCCAGAACCCTGGCCTGGGTACGCAGCTCATCCATGAGAGCGGTGGTGACCTCGATTCCCAGATCCGAGGTCAGGAGCGTGTCCTCGATCTCCTCCCAGTCGGCCTCGCTCAAGTCTCCGCGGGAGAGGACCGACAGGACGGCGCGGCCGAAACCGCCGGAACCGGCCAGACGCGAACGCAGGCGCTGCATGCGCCCGGGGATCGACTCAGGGCGCTCGAGGGTCGCGGTGGGCGAGGCGACGTCGTGGGTGCCGGCCTCCTCCTGCTCCGCCGGCGGAGCGGGCAGGATGTCGTCGGCGGCGGTGGGCTTGTGAGCGCTGACCTCCGGCGGCGCCTGCGAGCCGCCGCGGCCCCTGACGACGAACCAGAGGCCGCCGATGACGGCGAGAACGATGATGGCGAGAACGATCATCCAGGGTTCCATGGGGCCATCATGCCCGATGGGGCCCGCAGCGCACCGCGACCTTCGCCCCGGACGTCGGGCCGACCGACGACGGCGCCCGGCGCCGGAACGTTGCCCCGGCGCCGGGTGCCCGCGTGCAAGTTCGCTGGAGGATCAGGAGGCTGTGAAGGTCCTGTCGCGCACGACCGAGGGCTTCGGCGCGGTGACGGTCCGCCCCGCGCGAGAGCGGCGCATGGCAGCCGGAGCCCCCTCCGCCGTGGTCATGGCCTTCTCGACGACGCCGACCAGCCCGGAGAAGGAGTCGGTACCGGTGTACACCGACGGGCCCTCCCGCGTCATGAGGTCGTTGAGGTGCACGTCCTGCGGCACGACCTCGACGGGTTCCTCCTTCTCGAGGGCCGCCTCACCCAGGTTGCGCAACCCGGCCCGCCACGTGGAGACGGGGTAGCGAGTGACGAGGAAGAACCCGATGACCGCCAACGCGGCGGTGACGACGACAAGCAGAGGAAACAACATGGCACCCATGGGGTTAATTGTGCCTCCTCGGCGAAGGGAGGAGAACCCGTGACCCACCGCTATGACGCCAGTCGTGACCATTGCCGCATGTGATGCGTAACCGAATGACGGTCACAAAAGGCTCACAACACCTGCGTTGACGGTCGCACGCGCCTCCCGCCGGGCTAATCTGCTCCAGGGCGCGCCCTCCTGGGAGCCGCACTCGCACGCGCCCGACAGCCCGGTCCTCTACGACCGACGCCTCGAGTCATCGACCCTGATAACACCTGTCAAGACCCGACGAGCCTCGTCGGGGCTCTCCACCGCCGTCCGACGCCCACCGCACCCATGACGTCCGGACGGCCGGTCCGGGCCCCGGCGTCCCGGCTCGCCCCGACCGGCCCCGGCCGCTCACAGATGGTCGGCGGACGGGCCCGGCCGGTCGTCCGACGCCGTCTGCTCCCGGGAGCGCGCCCCCTGCGGGCGCGCCAGCCGCTGGCTGACGGCTTTGGTCACCCCTTCGCGCATGGAAATGCCGTACAGGGCATCGGCCACCTCCATGGTGCGCTTCTGATGGGTGACGATGATCAGCTGACTCGATTCGCGTAGCTCGGCGAAGATCTCCAGCAGGCGTCCCAGATTGGTGTCGTCCAGGGCCGCCTCGACCTCGTCCAGGACGTAGAAGGGCGAGGGCCGGGCCTTGAAGATCGCCACCAGGAGGGCCACCGCCGCCAACGACCGCTCACCGCCGCTGAGCAGCGACAGCCGCTTGACTCTCTTGCCCGCCGGGCGCGCCTCGATCTCGACACCGGTGGTGAGCATGTCACCCGGGTCGGTGAGCACCAGACGACCCTCGCCCCCGGGGAAGAGGCGGTCGAAGACGCTGGCGAATTGACGGGCGGTGTCTTCGAAAGCCTGAGAGAAGACCTCTTGGACGCGAGTGTCGATCTCCTCGACGATGCGCAGCAGGTCGGCGCGAGAGGACTTGAGGTCGGCCAGCTGCTCGGCGAGGAACTGGTGACGCTGCTCCATGGCGGCGTGCTCCTCCAGGGCCAGCGGGTTGACCCTGCCCAGCCGGGTCAGATCCCGGCTGGCGCGCGCCAGCCGCTTCTCCTGCTCGGCGCGCACGTAGGGGCGCCCCGGGACGAGCCCGATCGCGGCCGGCTCGTCCTGCTCCTCGCCGCCGGCGGCCCGCCCGGCCTCCCCGCCGCGTCCGGCCTCGACGGCATTCCCGATCTCATCGGGGACATCGGGGACAGGCACGTGCGGGCCGAACTCGTCGACGAGCGGCTCGAGCTCGAGCCCCAGCTCGTTCATGGCGCGCTCGGCCAAAGCCTGAAGCCGCGTGTGCTGCTCGGCGCGGGCGATCTCGTCGCGGTGAGCGGCGTCGGTGAGCCGGGTCCTCTCGGCGGTCAGCTCGTCGAGCTCGTCTCGGATCTCGCCGGTGGCGACGCCCGCCTCGGCCCGCTCGGCCTCGATGCTCTCACGCTCGCCCCGGGCCTGCTCGACCCAGGCGTGGGCGGCTCGGGCGGCAGCGCGGGCCTGGTCGTGCACGTGACGGGCCACGACCAGTTGGGCGGTACGGCGGGCCTCAGCGCGCTCGACGGCGTCGCGGGTCCGCCGCTCGCGACGGGCGGCGTCTCGCAGGGAGTCGGCGCGGCCGCGTCCGGAGCGCTCGCGCTCCTCGGCGGTGCGCAGTGTCAGGCGGGCCTCGGTCTCGTCGGCGCGGCGACGGCGGGGCGGCGGCGACGGCCGCCCCCCGTCGCTCTTGGGCGGCCTCGACGGCGGCATCGAGGCCGCCGTCCCCGCCATCCGCCCACCCGGATTCGATCTGCGCCAGAGCCGAAGTCGCCGAGGCGAGCTCGGTGGTGCGTCGGGCCGCCTCGTCCTCGGTCCGCTCCAGAACACGGCGAGCGCGCCCGGTCTCCTCCCGGGCGGCGCGGGCCGCGGATGCCAGTGTGGCGGCCTCCTCGGCGGCGCGGGCAGCCTCAGCGTCAGCGGCGCGCAGGGTCGCGAGCGCCCGGCCGGCACCGCGCCGGGCCTCCTCCTCCCGGTCGCGGGCGCGCTGAAGAGAGATATCCGCCTGTCTCTCCGCCGCCGCGGCGGCGTCGGCCCGCTCGGCCGCTTCCTCATGCGCCGCGGCCAATTCGAGCACCGAAGAGGTGCCGCGCCCGGCCGAGGTCGCCCACGCCGGAGCGAAGACGTCCCCGTCCCGCGTGGCGACGACGGCGTCGGGGACCGCCTCGCGCACGGCCCGGGCGGCCCGAAGGTCCGCTGCAACCCACGCGCCGGTCAGGATCCGGGCCAGCGAGGCGGCCAGGCCCGCCCGGTCGGCGGACACGAGGCCGACGGCCTCGCGCACGCCCTCGGTCGGCGGGTCGTCGGGCGCCGGGGGCGTCGTACCGGAATCCTGATCGCGGTCCCGGTCGGCGTCCGGGTCGGGGTCCTGGAGGAGGACCAGACGCAGGGCGCCGCCGTCCTCGTCGCGCACGTGGGCGATGGCCCCGGCGGCGGCGTCGGTCCCCGTGACGAGGACGGCCCCGGCAAGTTCGCCGAGCAGCGAGGCGACGGCGTTCTCCCAGCCGCGCTCGACGCTCACCGCCTCGCTCAGGGGCCCCAGAACACCGGGCAGGTCCGCCCCGGCTAGGGTGGCGGTGGCGTCCTTGGCGGCCAGGGACTGGGCGAGCGTGTCGCGGCGCGCGGTCCAGGTGGCCCGATTGGAAGCGGCCTCGCGGCGGGCGTCGGTGGCCGCGGCGACGGCGTCGCGGGCGGCGGCCAGGGCGGCGGTAGCGCTCTCGTGGGCGGCGACGGCCCGAACCTGCCGGTCGTCGAACGAGTCGGGTGAGTCATCGGGGCCGGCGTCCGCCCGGGGCTCGGCGCCCGCACCCCGATGCTCGTCCAGGGCGGAGCGCGCCGCTCGCTCCCGTTCCTCGGCGGCCGTCAGCGCCGAACGGGCCTGGGCGAGAGCGGCCAGGGCGGCCTCGTGGCGGGAACGGGCGGAGGCGACCCGCCCCCCGGCGCGGGCGAGAGACTCGCGCCGGTCGGCCGCCTGGAGCTGGAGCCGGGAGAGCTCCCGTTCGGCGGCGTCCTCGGCGTCCTCGGCGTCGGCGCGTTCGCTCGTGGCGCGCGCAAGAGCGGATCGGGCGGCCCGGGCGGCGTCGGCCAGCCCGGTCTCCTCGACGGCGGCCTCCTCGGCGCGGCGCTCGAGCTCATCCGGATCGGTCCCCCGGGCGGGGAGGCTCGCCGAGGCGAGCCCGCGCATGCGCTCGGCGGCGACGTCGGCCAGCGAGGACAGCGACCGGGCAGCGCCGGTCAGCTCCTCCCACGTGCCGGTGGCGCGGGTCAGACGCTGAGCGGAGGCGGCCTCGACGGCGGCGAGCTCGGCCAGGCGGGCGCGGGCGGCCCGATCGGCCTCCTCGACGGCGGCCCGGCGGCGGTCCAAGAGCTCTTTGTCCTCGTCGCCGGCCTGAAGGAGGGCTTGGGCCTGGACGACATCGTCGGCCAGCAGGCGGGCGGTGGCGTCACGCACCTCGATCTGAATGGTGCGGGCCCGTCGGGCGATGGCGGCCTGACGGGCCAGCGGCCCCAGCTGACGGCGCAGCTCAGTGGTCAGGTCGGTCAGGCGGGCGAGGTCGGCGGCCATGGTGTCGAGCTTGCGCAGGGCCCGCTCCCTGCGGCGGCGGTGCTTAAGGACGCCGGCGGCTTCTTCGATGAAGCCGCGCCGGTCATCGGGGGTGGCGCTCAGGACGGCGTCGAGCCGGCCCTGACCGACGATGACGTGCATCTGTCGCCCCAGGCCCGTATCGCTCAGCAGCTCCTGAACGTCCAGAAGGCGGCAGGCCGTGCCGTTGATCCGGTACTCGGAGCCGCCGCCGCGGAAGAGGGTGCGGGTGACGGTGACCTCGGTGTAGTCGATGGGCAGGGCGCCATCGGTGTTGTCGATGGTCAAGGAGACCTCGGCGCGCCCCAGCGCCGGGCGCGAGCCGGCCCCGGCGAAGATGATGTCGGCCATGGACCCGCCGCGCAGGGTCTTGGCGCCCTGCTCCCCCATGACCCAGGTCAAGGCATCCACGATATTGGACTTGCCGGACCCGTTGGGCCCCACTACGGCGGTGATGCCGGGCTCCAGACGCAGAGTCGTCGACGAGGCGAAGGACTTGAATCCCTTCATCGTCAACGTCTTGAGGTGCACGCGCACACCATAGTGGGCCGCCATCGCGGCGGGCGGCACCCGCTCCGGACGGTGCCGCATTCGTTGCTCACCGACGCGCGACCAGCACCGGGCTACTCTTCACATCGGGCCCGCGTGGGGAGTGGAACGAGCGCAGCGTCCGGACGCCGAGTCGTGATTCAGCCGGGGCGGCGGCTTCCTCCTCCAGACGGACGGCGTCACCGTCCCGCGGTCGATGCGACCGCCAGCCGGCGACGTTCATCATGGTCCCATGACCTTCTCACGTCCCTCTGCCGCCAGTGAACCCGTCCGCCCCCTCAGCAGCTTGCGCCGCCGCACCCTGCGGGCGGCCGCCGTGGCCCTGACCGTCGTCGTGGCGGCGGGAGCCGTCGGCGGCGCCTGGCTCGTCGACTCGGCCGGGCCGGCCTACAGCCTCCAGCAGCCCGCACAGAGCCCCCAGGCCTACGGCTCCCGGATCCTGAGCCTCATGGATAACGGCATTCACGCCACCGGACCCGAGTGGGCCGAGGCCCGGGCCGAGGCTTCCGAGCGGATCGAGCGGGCCGCGACCCACGACGAGGTCGATGCGATTCTCGCCGATGCCCTACCTGTGGCCGGCGGTAAGCACTCGTTCATGATGGAGTCCGACGACCATCAGAAGGCGATCGACTCCTACACCCCGCCGACCTCATCCATGGAGGGGTGCGTCCTGACCGTGACCCTCCCGGCCTACATGGGCAGCGCGGAGCAGGGCGAGGACTACGCCACGACCCTCGCCGACGCGCTAGAGACCGAGGGCGTGTGCGGCGTGGTGGTCGACCTGCGCGAGAACGGCGGCGGCGACATGGGCCCGATGATCGCCGGACTGTCCCCGCTGCTGCCCGACGGCGTCGTCACCTCCTTCGTCTTCGGCAGCCGTACCAGCGACGTCACCCTCGAGGACGGCGAGGTCTGCGGAGGCGGCACCCCGACCTCGGTCGGCCCGCGCCCCAAGCTCGATGCGCCGGTGGCCGTGCTGACCTCGAGCGGGACGGCCTCCTCAGGAGAGCAGGCACTTCTGGCCTTCCGCGGCCTGGAGAACGCCCGAGTCTTCGGAGAGGCGACCGCGGGCTACGCCTCGGTCAACGAGCAGATCCCGCTCGACACCGGCCGCACGATGGTGCTCACGGTCGGCACGTCGCGGGCCCGAACCGGCGAGGACTTCGGCGAGACACCGATCGCACCCGACGTCGAGACCCCGCCGCAGGAGGCGCCCGCGGCCGCAGCCGCGTGGATCGCCTCCCGCTCCTGAGCACCGAAACGGCTCGTGACGGGGTCGTGCACACCCGCCCCGGTCGGCTCGTCGACCTCCTCGACCCCGATCAGTCGGGGTCGAGGCCGATTCAGCGGGCGAAGCGGGGAAACCAGATCGCGATCTCGCGCTCGGCCGACTCCGGGGAATCCGAGCCGTGGACGAGGTTCTCCATCGCGGAGGTGCCCCAGTCGCGTCCCAGGTCGCCGCGGATCGTCCCGGGAACTGCCGTGGTCGGCTCGGTGGCGCCGATAAGCGAGCGCAACCCCTCCACGACGCGATGGCCCTCGACGATCGCGGCCACCAGCGGACCACTCGTCATGTACTCCACGATACTGGGGTAGAAGGGCCTGTCGACGTGCTCGGCGTAGTGCTCGGCGAGCAGTTCGGGAGTGGCCCTCAGGCGGTCGAGCGCGATGATGTCATAGCCCTTGGCCTCGATCCTGCGCAGGATCTCGCCGATCAGGCGGCGCTTGACGGCATCGGGTTTGATGAGGATGAGGATGCGGCCGGGAACATCAGTCATGGCTGTCCTTTCAGCACTGGGGCGGCTCGGGCCGGGGGCGCGGCTGAGGGTACGACGGCGCGCACCGGCCCAGGAAATCCAGCGTGACGGCCATCGCCCCGCTTTGCAAGCCCTGTCACCTCCATCCTGGCCCGGGCATGCGGGCCCTGATCTCAGTCCGCCCCGCTCCCGGCGGCTGCCGCGGCAGCGGCCAGGATGAGGGCGGTCGAGCGCGCACCAGGGTCGCAGCACCCTACCGACCGCGCACCGAGGTAGGAGGCCCGACCCTTGCGCGCCGTCATCGGGATGCTCTCCTCGGCACCGCGCGCCGCGGCATCCGCCGCCGCCTGCAGGACCCGTGCGGGGCTCACTCCGGCCCCGGCGGCCTCGTGGGCGGCCCGAGCCGCGGGCTGCCAGGCGTCCAGCATCGTCTTGTCCCCGGGCTCGGCCCGTCCGCGGATCTGCACGCCGACGGCCGCCTCGCCCAAGAGAGCGGCGACATCACGGGAGGACAGCACGTCACCACCGCAGACCCGCGACGCCCGCAGAAAGGCCGTGCCCAGCAACGGGCCGGCCGCACCGCCCACCGTGGCCAGCAGTGTGGTCGCCACCATCTTGAACACGCCCGCCGGCGTCGCCGATGCGCCTGCGCCCTCCGAGCCGAGCAGGGAGTCGAGCTTGGCGGTCGCCGCCCGCATGCCGCGATCGAGATTGACGCCGTGGTCGCCGTCGCCGACGGTCGTATCCAGCGCGGTCAACTCATCACGATGCTCCGCGACCGCCTGCGCCGCGCCCCGGATCCAGGCGACGCTCCAGGCGACGTCGAGCGGCTTATCGTCAGTCACGGTTATCCTTCTCATCCTGTGCGGATTCATGCGCTGCTACATTCTCACATGCCGCACGCCAGGGCGCGCGGCATGAACCCCGGCACCGCGGACGCGCCGGCCCCTCAGCCCCTGCGGGCACCGGCGATCGGGTGCTGCTGGCTCCACCAAATACGCCAAAAAAACCTCAGCCCCTGCGGGCACCGGCGATCGCGCCGAGGAGAGCTCGGGCCTGCGCGGCCAGCACTACCGAGCCGACGATGAGGACGCCCGCGGACGTCAACGGGGCGTCGAACCCCTCCGAGAGTGTGACGGCAATTTCGATACCGCCCGCAAGGGTGTCAGCCGTCTCGGCACGATCGGCCCCGAAGACCTCCCGCGCCACGGCCGCCAGCTCCTCGACCTCCATGGCGCGCGGGGAGTCGACGGGCACGCACACCACGGCATCGCAGACCGGCTCGAGGACCGCCAGCATCCCCTCGACGTCCTTGTCAGCCATGACGCCGACGACGGCGACCAGATGCCCGAAGCCGAAGGTCTCCTCCACGGCCGGCACAAGCGCCTCCAGACCGTGCGGGTTGTGCCCGGCGTCGACCACCACGGTCGGGCTGGAGCGCAGCACTTCGAGACGGCCGGGGCTAGTGACCGCGGCGAATCCGTCCTCGACGACCTTGGCCGGCAGAGCGCGTCCACCGAAGACCGCCTCCGCGGCCGCCAGCGCGAGCAGGGCGTTGCGGACCTGGTAGTCGCCGTGCAGCGGGATGAAGACGTCCTCGTAGACGGCGGCGGCGGTGCGCAGCGTCGCCATCTGTCCGCCCACCGCCAGGGTGCGGTCGACGACCTCCAGAACGCCCGCGCCCGGATCATCGGGGTCCTCCTCCGGATCGAGCTCGCGGCGCCGCACGACGCCGTGGGCAGCCGCAGCCGCGGCGATGACGGCCTCGGCATCCGGCACCTGGCGGGCGGTGACGAGAATGGCGCCGTCCTTGATGATGCCGGCCTTGTTGGCGGCGACCTCCTCGATTGTGGTCCCCAGCCAGGCGGAGTGGTCCAGTCCGACGGGGGTGATGATCTCGACGTCCCCGGGCACGACATTGGTGCAGTCCCAGGTCCCGCCCATGCCCACCTCCAGGATCGCCACGTCGACGGGGGCGTCGGCGAAGGCGGCCAGGGCCATGACGGTGAGCACCTCGAAGAAGCTCATGCGCGGCCCGCCCGCGTCCACGGAGCGCTCGTCGACCATCTCCACGTAGGGGGCGACGTCCTCCCAGGCGGCGATGAATCCCTCCTGACCGATCGGCTCCCCGTCCAAGCTGATGCGCTCGCGGATGGTCGCCAGATGGGGGCTGGTGAAGCGGCCGGTGCGCATGCCGGTGGCGGCCAGCAGTCGCTCGGTCATACGGGCGGTGGAGGTCTTGCCGTTGGTACCGGCGATGTGAACGGTCCGGTAGGCGCGCTCGGGGTTGCCGAGCAGGTCGAGGACGGCCCGAACGCGTTCCAGACTCGGCTGGACCCGATGCTCCGGGGCGCGGGAGAGGATCTCAGCCTCGACGTCCCGCATGCGCTCGGCGACCTCGACGGCATGGGCGGCGGCGCGTAGCTCGGCTCGATGACCGTCCTCGGCATCGCGGGCGTCGTCGGCAGGGGTGTCGGGCAGTCGGGGCTCCGGGTCGTCCCGATCGTCGGACTCGTCCTGGTCGACCTCGGCGAGCAGGGCGTCGAGGCGCTCGGGGTCGCCGTCGCCGATCATATTGGCGGCGATGAGCTCGCGCAGAGCCTCCAGATCCTCGGCCTCGGCCCGCGCCCAGCTCTCGTCGGCGGCCGGCCCGGCCTCATCGACGTCGTCGGCGGCCTCCAGGTAGGGAAGAAGACCGGGGTCGATGCCCATGCCGGAGCCTTCGGCGCCGGCCGGGCCGCCCGCGTCCGGGACGGCGTCAACGACGTCCTCCTGGGCCGCGGTCTCCGGGATGCCGAGAACTCCGCCGGGGCGAGCGTCGGAACGGTCGTCGCTACGGGCGCCCCGCGCCCTCCCGGTCGCGTGCGCATTCTCGCTGCTCATGCTGCGGTTCCTGTCATAGCGTCCCGTCACGGCCTCCTGATCGTCCCGTGGACCGGAGGCAAGCCTAAAGGCACCGCGTACGCAGGTCGCGCACGACGCCAGTGATCTGCTGCACGGGGAAGGTGGACAAGGTGAAGACGAGCCCGCGAAGGGCGGCGCGACCGGCCCGCGCACCGGCGGCGAGCAGCGGCGCCCGGCCCTGCCGAGTCCGGAACGAACGAGTCGGATGGACAGGAAACGGCCCGGGTCTGAGGATTCCCTGAGCATCCTCAGACCCGGGCCGCCGTGTCCCTGATCAGGTCCCTGTACTCTGAATCAGTTCCTGAGCCCGGGATTGCTCCCGGAAACCAAGCTGTGCTTGGCCCACACCCAAGTATGCCACACCGTTGCCGGTTCAGCCAAGAGGCTGACGCAAATCCGTGCTCCGATCCGCGGCGCGGGATCGACGGCGCCGCCCGGTCCTTCCGGAGCGGTCGTGCGCACCGGCTCCACCGATCCGGTCGCGAGCGAAGACGAAGAAGCTCAGCTCCGCGCCCTGGCGACCTCCGCCCGAGCCTCCTCCGCCGCCGGTTCGGCCACGACGCTCGCACTCGCGCACCCGGTCTCGGACTTGATGAGCTCCAGGTAAGCGCCAGTCCACGCGCCCTTGTCGGCGGGCACCGTCAGCGTCATCTCCATCCTGTCCCCCACGTGCAGGCCGACCGCCTTGCGCTCGTCCTGCACGAGCCGGATCAGATCGCGGGCCCAGCCCTCGGCCTCCAGCTCCTCGTCCAGGGCGGTGTCCAGGACGACGAAGGCGCCCGAGCCGATCATGGTCGCGGCCAGCGAGTCGTCGTCGACCTCGACGCGGCTGGTGAGAGTGAAAGCCCCATCCTCGGCCTCCAGCACTACGGGGGAGCCGTCCACCAGCACACCGTCGAAGCGCACATCCCCGTCATCGGTCAGCTCCCACTCCCCCGCCTTGACGGCGGAGAAGAGCCGACTGGTGACCCTGCGGACCACCGGGGCGAAGGCGCGCGGATTGAGAGCCAGATGCTCGGTCACCTGGTAACCCGCGTCGGCGGCGTCGAGGACCCGCACCTCCTTGACGTTGACTTGGGCGGCGATCAGGGAGCGGAAGGGGGCCAGGCCAGCCGGGTCAGTCGTGGCCACGGTCAGGGAGCGCAGCGGCTGGCGCACGCGCAGCTTCTCGGCCTTGCGCAGGCTCAGGGTGGCGGAGACGGCGTCGCGGGCCCCGTCCATGGCGGTCACCAGGCCCGAGTCGGCCACGTGCGCCGGCAACTCGGGCCAGTCGGTCAAGTGCACGGAGCGCTCACCGGTCAGGCCCCGGTAGATCTCCTCGCTCACCAGGGGGGCCAGCGGCGCCATCACCCGCATGAGGACCTGCAGGACGGTGGCCAAGGTGTCGAAGGCCGGATGGGAGACGGTCGGATCGGCATCGGTGAACCGCGAGCGCGAGGTGCGCAGGTACCAGTTGGTGAGCAGATCCAGGAACTCGCGCACCGTGGCAGTGGCGCCGGTGATGTCGTAGGCGCTCATCTGCGCCCCCACCGTGGCGGCCAGGTCCTTGGTGCGGGCCAGGATGTAGCGGTCCATGACGTGCAGACGGCCGCGGGCCCCGAACAGGCCGGCGTCATCCAGGTCCACGCCGCGGGTGACGTACCCGGCGCCCCCATCGGCCTGCCCAGCGTACAGGGCGAAGAAGTACCAGGTGTTCCACAGGGGCAGGAGCACCTGGCGCACCGTGTCTCGGATGGCGCGGTCGGTGACCACGAGGTTGCCGCCGCGCACCACCGGGCTGGACAGCAGGAACCAGCGCATGGCGTCGGCGCCGTCGCGGTCGAAGACCATCGCCACATCGGGGTAGTTGCGCAGCGACTTACTCATCTTCGCCCCGTCGCTGCCCAGCAGGATGCCGTGGGAGACGCAGGTGGTGAAGGCTGGTCGGTCGAACAGGGCCGTGGCCAGGACGTGAAGGGTGTAGAACCAGCCGCGAGTCTGACCGATATACTCCACGATGAAATCGCCGGGGTAGTGGGATTCGAACCATTCGACGTTCTCGAACGGGTAGTGCACCTGGGCGAAGGGCATGGAGCCGGACTCGAACCAGCAGTCCAGGACGTCGGGGATGCGGCGCATCATGGACTTGCCCGTGGGGTCGTCGGGGTTGGGACGCACGAGGGTGTCGATGAAGGGCCGGTGCAGGTCGGTGACCTCGACGCCGAAGTCGCGCTCGAGCTCGGCGTAGGAGCCGTAGACGTCGGTGCGCGGGTAGTCGGGGTTGTCGCTGACCCACACCGGGATGGGCGCGCCCCAGAAGCGGTTGCGGGAGATCGACCAGTCGCGCGCGTTCGCCAGCCACTTGCCGAAGATGCCGTCCTTGATGTGGCCGGGGTACCAGTCGATGTCCTGGTTGAGCTCGACCATGCGGTCGCGGATCGCCGAGACGCGCACGAACCAGGAGGAGACCGCCTTGTAGATGAGCGGCTTGCGGCAGCGCCAGCAGTGCGGGTAGGAGTGCACGTAGGAGGCCTGGCGCACCAGGACGGCGCGCCGGCTCTCGTCGCGGCGGGCCAGGGGGCCGGTGCCGTCGCGCAGGTCGGCGACGATGGGCTTGTTGGCCTCGAAGACCTGCAGCCCGGCGTAGTCGCGTATCTCCTCGGTCAGGCAGCCGCCGTCGTCGACGGGCACGATCGTCTCGATGCCGGCCCCGGAGCAGGCGATCATGTCGTCCTCACCGAAGGCCGAGGCCATGTGGACCAGGCCGGTTCCGTCGGAGGTGGTGACGAAGTCGGCGGCGATGATCGTCCAGGCCTTCGGCCCGGGGGCGGCGCCCTCGGCCCGGTGGGCGGCGTCGTCGAAGTAGTCGAAGATCGGGTGGTAGCGCCGCCCCACCAGGTCCGCCCCGGTGCAGGTGGCCAGCACCTGCGGCTCCTCGCCGAGCTCACGGGCGTAGGCGCCCAGCAGGTCCCGTGCGATGACGACGTCCTGGCCGGCGACCGGCGAGTCGAGGTCCTCGTCGACGTGGACGGTCACGTACTCGACGTCGGGCCCCACGGCGATGGCCACGTTGGAGGGCAGCGTCCAGGGCGTGGTGGTCCAGATGAGGACCAGCTCGGGGCGCTCGGCGCCCTGACGCAGGGGCTCCTCCAGGCGCAGCCCCACCGTGACCGTGTTGTCCTGACGGTCCTGGTAGACGTCGTCATCCATCTTGAGCTCGTGGTTGCTCAAGGGGGTGCGGTCGTGCCAGCAGTAGGGCAGGACGCGGTAGCCCTGGTAGGCCAGCCCCTTGTCCCACAGCTGCTTGAAGGCCCACAGCACCGACTCCATGTAGTCGGGGTCGAGGGTCTTGTAGTCGTTGTCGAAGTCGACCCAGCGGGCCTGGCGGGTGACGTAGTCCTCCCACTCCTTGGTGTAGCGCAGGACGGAGGTACGGCACTCCTCGTTGAACTTCTCGATGCCGATGCCGCCGGGGCGGGTGATCTCGGTGACGTCGTCGATGCCGAGCAGACGCTGGGCCTCCAGCTCGGCGGGCAGGCCGTGGGTGTCCCAGCCGAAGCGCCGCTCGACTCGCCTGCCCTTCTGAGTCTGGAAGCGGCCGACGGCGTCCTTGACGTAGCCGGTCAGCAGGTGCCCGTAGTGGGGAAGGCCGTTGGCGAAGGGAGGGCCGTCGTAGAAGACGAACTCGTCGCAGGGCTCGTTGCGGTTGTCGATGGAGGCTTGGAAGGTGTCGTTCTCCTTCCAGTAGGCCAGCACGTCCTTCTCGATGGCGGGGAAGGACGGTGAGGGGTCGACCTCCTGACCGGGACGGTGCAGGGGGTAGAAGGCGGCGCCGGTGCGCTCGTCTGTCGTCTCGTCAGTCTTGTCGGCGGTGTCGGCCATCGGAGTCTCGCCTCGCATCTCACTCGTGAACATCTGCATGCCACGAGGACGACGCCGGCCCCCGCGCCGGCCGGTGGCCGACGACGGCGGGCGGCACCGCGGTACCACCTCGCTTGCCCCGCGTGTCGACGCCAGGTGGCGAGGACGGCGCGGGACCGCTCGTCGGGGGCTGTGCGGGCCCCTCCCGCCCGGGTCTAATGGGGCGCGACCAGCCGTAAGTCGACGGCGGTGCGCCTGTTCTTCCGGGAGGCTCTCCGGTGATGCCCGAGGTGCCGCGGACGGCGCCCCGGCCGGGTCGTTGCCTGGACGGGCTGGAGTGTAGTCAGCGGTGCCCGGCGCGGGCCACCCATGAGCGCCCGCATCGACGTCGTCCTCAACACATTCGACGCACCGGATGCGCTCGACGCACTCTCGACGCACCGTGCGCCAGCGGCCGCCCGCGTCGATCCGTCGGACCGTTCCGCGTGACGCGAGCCGCACCGCGATTCGCCGCGCCCTCAACGACGCCCGCGAGACCGTTCCGCGTGACGCGAGCCGCACCGAGGTCGACGGGAACCAGCCACCGACCGGCATCGCTTCCGTCAGATGAGACATCCGCCGGTTTTCGTGGATCACGCCAATGACACGATGTCATCTTGCGAGGTTCCCCACCTAGGGGGTGTCGCCCTGCTTTCACTAGCGTCACTGCCATGACCGCAGCACGCCCGACTTCCGCCGAGGGGATCCGCCCCTCGGTGCGGCGGCGTGCCCGCAGCTGGGTCATGTGTTGTCAGGCCTGACGAGCGCCTGACCAATGCGGCACGGCCGCAGACGGATTCCGGCGCAACGAAGCGTCCGGGACCGACCAGCGCATGCCCGCGAAGCGGAGCAGCCACGGCGGACCGCCTCTAGAAGACGAGGGGAACCGGAATCCCGGACGCTCATTCATCCCACTCCGGAGAAGACATGAGCACCACCAGCACAACAACCGCCAGCACCGCCGCCCGCGCCCGGCCCTCACGCGCACGCCCCGCCGAGCGGGCCACCCCCGAGGCGGGCGCCTCCGGGGATGTGCGCCCACCGCACCGGGGTCGCTCCAACGGCCAGTGGCTCGTCGACGGTCGCGACCCGCTCAATGAGAACGAGGCCTTCAAACAGGACGGCAGTCCGCTGGGCGCCCGCGAGCGCATCATCGCCGACTACGCTACCGGCGGCTTCGAGTCCATCGACCCCACGGATCTGCACGGCCGTTTCCGGTGGTGGGGCCTGTACACCCAGCGCAGGCCGGGCATCGACGGCGGGAGGACCGCCCGGCTCGACGTCACCGAGCTGGAGGACCACTACTTCATGCAGCGCATCCGCATGGACGGTCAGACGCTGTCGGCGGGTCAGATGCGCGTGATCGGCACCGCCTCCAACGAGTTCGCCCGCGGCACCCTCGACATCACCGACCGGCAGAACCTCCAGCTCCACTGGGTGGAGATCGAGAACATCCCCGAGCTGTGGCGCCGCCTGGACGAGGTGGGTCTGACCACCGTCGAGGCCTGCGGGGACACTCCGCGAGGCTTCCTGGTCTCACCGGTCGCCGGTATCGAGCCAGAGGAGGTCATCGACCCCTCCGAGGCGGCTCGCGCGATCCACGACACCTACCTGGGCAATCCGGAGATCGCCAACCTGCCCCGCAAGTTCAAGACGGCCTTCACCGGGTCGCCCACGCTCGACGTCCTTCACGAGATCAATGACATCTCCTACGTCGGCGTCGATCATCCCGAGCTCGGGCCCGGCTACGATCTGTGGATCGCCGGAGCCCTGTCCACGGCGCCCTTCCTGGGTAGACGCCTGGGCGCCTTCGTGCGCCCCGACCAGGTCGGCGATGTGTGGTGGGGCGTCGTCCGTATCTTCCGCGACTACGGCTACCGGCGCCTACGCAACAAGGCGCGTCTGAAGTTCCTCATGGCCGAGTGGGGACCCGCGCGCTTCCGCCAGGTTCTGGAGGAGAACTATCTGGACTACCGCCTCGCGGACGGTCCGGCCCCGCGCCCGCCGCGCGGCGGGGCCGACCATTTGGGGGTGCACGGCCAGCGCGACGGCGCCTACTGGGTCGGGGGCAAGGCGCCGTTGGGGCGGCTGTCCGGCGATGTCATGCTCGGTCTGGCCGACCTGGCCGAGTCGGTGGGCTCGGACCGGCTGCGCACCACGCCCTTGCAGAATGTCCTGCTGCTGGACGTGCCCGGGGACCGTGTCGAGGATGCCGTCACCGGGCTGAGGGACCTGGGCATCGACCCCAATCCCGGCCCGTTCGCCCGTTCCATGCTGGCGTGCACGGGCCTGGAGTACTGCAAGTTCGCGATCGTGGAGACCAAGTCCCTGGCCGCTCGCGTATCGGCGGACCTGGACGCGCGGCTGGCCGACACCGACCTGGAGCGACCGCTGAGCGTGGCTATCAACGGCTGCCCGAACTCGTGCGTGCGCATCCAGACCGCGGACATCGGGCTCAAGGGCCAGATCATCACCGTCGACGGCCAGCGCGTCCCGGGGTTCCAAGTCCACCTGGGAGGGTCCCTGGCCCGCGAGGACAACCCCGAGGCCGAGTTCGGCCGCACGGTGCGCGGGCTCAAGGTGGCCTCGACCGGCCTGACCGACTACATCGAGCGCGTCGTGCGCCGCTACCTCGCCGACCGCGTCGACGAGGAGACCTTCGCCCAGTGGACCCGTCGCGCCGATGAGGAGGCCCTCCGATGACCGCCGGCGCCCCCGCCGTCAAGAGCACCCGGAATGCGCAGGACGTCCGGAGCGCCAGAGGCGGCCCCAGCGCGCGGTCCCGGCCCTCCCCCGCCGGATCCGCCCGCAACCGCTTCGGACGCGCCATCGCTCGCGGCGCCAACGTCCCGCGCTCGGCCGACGCGCCTCGCCGCGGCGAGGACGAGTTGCGCGCCCTGGCCGCCTCCGGCGCGGCCGAGCTCGGCGACGACGCCCCCGCCGAAGAGGTCGTCGCCTGGGCGGCCCGCGTCTTCCCGGACACGCTCGCTGTGGCCTGCTCCATGGCCGACGCCGTCCTGCCGCACGTCGTCGCCGCCCGGATCCCCGGAGTGGACACGCTCTTCCTGCAAACGGGATTCCACTTCGCCCAGACCGAGGAGACCCGCGACGCCGTGGCCGAGACGATGGACATCACACTCATCGACGTCCTGCCGGCGCTCACGGTGGCCGAGCAGGATGAGCGCTTCGGGCCGCGCCTGTACGCGCGGGATCCGGGAGAGTGCTGCCGCCTGCGCAAGGTCGAGCCCCTGGCTCGGGCGCTGGCTGGCTACGAGGCGTGGGCCACCGGTGTGCGTCGGGAGGACGCCGTCACCCGCACCACCACTCCCCTGGTCGGATTCGACCAGACGCACCGGATCGTCAAGATCAACCCGCTGGCCGCCTGGACCTTCGACGAGCTGCTCGCCTACGCCGCCGAGCACGGCGTCGTCGTCAACCCGCTGCTGGCCGACGGCTACCCCTCGATCGGCTGCGAGCCGTGCACCCGGCGCGTCCCTCCCGGGGAGGACCCCCGCTCGGGGCGCTGGGCCGGCTTCGCCAAGACCGAGTGCGGCATCCACCTGTGAGCGCGCCGTCCACTCCGACCATCTCTCGACCATCACCGCCCCGGAGACCATTGTGCCCATCATACGTTCTGCACCTCTCGCACCCCCTGCGCCCCCTGTGAGCACCCCGGTCGGAGGCGAGGCCCCGACGCGGGCCCGCCCTCTGGACCAGCTCGACGCGCTGGAGGCTGAATCCATCGCCGTCATCCGCGAAACCGTCGCGCAATGCCGCCGTCCCGTGCTGCTGTTCTCCGGCGGGAAGGACTCCGTGGTCATGCTGCACCTGGCGGTCAGGGCCTTCTGGCCCGCTCCCGTCCCCTTCCCGCTGCTGCACGTGGACACCGGCCACAACTTCCCGGAGGTCCTGGCCTACCGGGACGCCGTCGTCAAGCGCTTCGGGGTGCGCCTGGTGGTCGCCGCGGTCCAGGACTACATCGACGACGGCCGTCTGCGCGAGCGCGGCGACGGCACTCGCAACCCGCTGCAGACCCGCCCCCTGCTCGACGCCATCGCCGAGGGCGGTTTCGACGGGGTCTTCGGCGGGGGGCGGCGCGACGAGGAGAAGGCTCGCGCCAAGGAGCGCATCGTCTCTCTGCGCGACGAGTTCGGCCAGTGGGATCCGCGCAACCAGCGGCCCGAGCTGTGGAACCTGGTCAACTCGCGCCACGCCCCGGGCGAGCATGTGCGCGTCTTCCCGCTGTCGAATTGGACCGAGCTGGACGTGTGGCGCTACATCGAGCGGGAGGACATCGAACTGCCGAGCCTGTACTACGCCCATGAGCGCGAGGTCTTCTCACGCGACGGCATGTGGCTGCCGGTCGGCTCGGTCACTCGACCGCACCGCGGGGAGGAGGTGCGCACGCTCACCGTGCGCTATCGCACTGTGGGCGACATGTCCTGCACCGGCGCGGTGGAGTCCACCGCCGCCACCAACCACGAGATCGCCGTCGAGGTGGCGGCCTCCGCCCTCACCGAAAGGGGCGCCACGCGCGCCGACGACCGTCTGAGCGAGGCGGCCATGGAGGACCGAAAGAAGGAGGGGTACTTCTGATGCCCGCCCCATCGCCCGCATTCCCGACCGCTCGTCACCAAGAGGCACTCATGACCACCAGCGACTCCCTCCTCGCCTCCCCCGCCGGGTCGCGAAGCTCGGCCGACGAGGCCGCACGCCGATTCCTGGCGGCCGCCGACACGGCGACCGGACTCCTGCGCCTGGCCACGGCCGGCAGCGTCGATGACGGCAAGTCCACCCTCGTGGGCCGCCTCCTGTTCGACTCCAAGTCGATTCTGCGCGACCAGCTCGCCGCCGTGGAGCGGGTCAGCCTCGACCGTGGCCTGACCCACGCGGATCTGGCACTGCTGACCGATGGGCTGCGGGCCGAGCGTGAGCAAGGAATCACCATCGATGTCGCCTACCGGTACTTCGCCACCGCGCGGCGCTCCTTCATCCTGGCCGACTGCCCCGGGCACGTGCAGTACACGCGCAATACGGTCACCGGCGTCTCGACGGCCGACGTCGTCGTCCTACTGGTGGACGCCCGCCACGGCGTGCTCGAGCAGACCCGGCGCCACCTGGCCGTGTCCGCGCTCCTGGGTGCGCCCCACGTGGTGGTGGCGGTCAACAAGATCGACCTCGTCGGCTTCTCGGCCGAGGTCTACGCTCGGATCGCCGAGCAGGTCGAGCACGTCGCCGCATCCCTCGGCGTCGCCGACGTGCGCGCCCTGCCCACCTCCGCCCTCGAAGGGGACAACGTCGTGGACCGCTCGCAGCGCACCCCCTTCTACGACGGCCCGTCCCTCCTGGAGCTCCTAGAAACCCTGCCGGCGGGCTCCACGCGGGCCGACCACGCTTTCCGCCTGCCCGTCCAGCTGGTCATCCGCCCCCAGGGCGCGGCCGCTGACGGCCTGACCGACTACCGCGGCTACGCGGGGCGGGTCGGCGCCGGAACTGTGCGTGTGGGCGACGAGGTCGTCATCCTGCCGTCGGGCCAGCACACCGCCGTGACCGGCATCAACCTGGGAGATCGCCCTCTGGAGGTCGCTCGGGTCGGGCAGTCCGTGGCCCTGGAGCTGGCCGACGACATCGACATCGCCCGCGGCGACGTCATCGCCGGGCCCGACGACGTCCCGGATCTCGTGCGCGAGATAAGCGCGCATGTCGCCTGGCTGTCGGAGCGTCCTCTGCATGTGCGCGACCGGGTTCTGGTCCAGCACGGCACCCGCACCGTCCGGGCCCTCGTGGCGGGCATCGAGGGCGTCCTCGATCTGGATGATCTGACGGTCTCGCCGGCTACTGCACTGGAACTCAACGACATCGGGGGCGTCCACCTGCGTCTGGCCGAGCCGCTTCCCGCGGCCGACTACGCCTCTTCGCGCGCCGACGGGGCCTTCCTGCTCATCGACCCGCAGGACGGCTGGACTCTGGCGGCGGGCATGATCGGCACGGTCGGCACGGCCGGCTCCGCCGTCCGCATCCCCGCTCGGACGCCTGCTCCGCACGACGAAGGCGCACGACCGTGACCTCGACCCGCCGGGCGGGCACCGTCGACGACGGCGTCGACGGCGGCTGGGTCGCCCTCGTCGGCGGAGGGCCGGGCGAGGCGGGTCTGATTACCGCGCGCGGCGCCGAATTGCTGGCCCGCGCCGATGTCGTCGTCGTCGACCGTCTGGCGCCGCGCGACCTGCTGAGGGGTCTGACCCCGGGCACCGAGGTCGTCGACGCCTCCAAGCGGCCCGGCGACCACCTGGTTCCCCAAGACGGCATCGACGCCCTGCTGGTGGCTCGCGCCTTGGCCGGGCATCGGGTGGTGCGCCTCAAGGGCGGCGACCCCTATGTGCTGGGCCGCGGCGGCGAGGAGGTGCTCGCGTGCCGGGCGGCGGGCGTGAGGGTCGAGGTCGTTCCCGGTGTGACCTCCGCGGTCGCCGTGCCCGCGGCCGCCGGCATTCCGGTCACGCACCGCGGGCTCGCCCGCGGCTTCTCCGTCGTCTCAGCGCACGAGGACCTGATCTCCACCGTCCCGGTGCGTCGCGACCACACCCTGGTGCTGCTCATGGGGGTGCGCCATCTGCGCCGCTCGGTCGCCATTCTCACCGACCGCGGCGCCGACCCGCGTACCCCGGCCGCCGCCGTCGAGCGCGGTTACCGCCCCGACCAACGGGTGACCACGACGATCCTGCATCGCCTTCCCGACGTCGCCGAAGCCATCGGCGTGAGCGCCCCAGCCGTCATCGTCATCGGCGACGTCGTCACCGTCAGTCCCGCCTGGAAGAAGAGGGCCGCGCCCAGGGGCCGACCCGCCCCCCGCCCCTGAAACAGATCGGATTACGCATGAGAAAGCTATTCGTCCTGGCCCTCGTGGGCCTGGCCTCCCAGCTCGTCGATGGCGCCCTGGGCATGGGCTACGGCGTCACCTCCTCGTCCCTGCTCCTGCTGGCGGGGCTCAGTCCGGCCCTGACGAGCGCAAGCGTCCACCTGTCGGAGATCGGCACGACGCTCATCTCGGGCGCCGCCCACCACCGGCTGGGCAACACCGATTGGCGACTCGTGGCACGTCTGGGCGGTCCGGGAGCGGTGGGAGCCCTCCTGGGGGCGGGCGCCCTGTCCGGTTTGAGCGCGAACGCGGCTGCGCCGGTGACCTCGGGCATCCTGCTGGCGCTGGGCGTCTACGTCCTGATCCGCTTCGCGGTGCGCCCGCCGACCGGCGCCGGCACCCGCAGAAGCCCGCACTCGTCCCGCCTCCTCGTTCCGCTGGGCCTGCTGGGCGGATTCATCGACGCCACCGGCGGTGGCGGCTGGGGCCCGGTGGCCACGACGACGCTTCTCACTCGTGGTCGGACCGCTCCGCGCACCGTCGTCGGCTCGGTCGACACCTCGGAGTTCATTGTCACGGTGGCCGCTTCGGCGGGCTTCCTCCTGGGCCTGGGAACAGCCGGTATCAGTCTGTCGGTCGTGGGCGCGCTCCTGGCCGGCGGGCTCGTCGCCGCGCCGGTCGCGGCGTGGCTCGTCTCGCGGCTGCCCGACCGGGTGCTCGGCAGTGCGGTCGGCGGGGTCATCGTGCTCACCAACCTGCGCACGGTCCTGTCCGCCCTGGACGCCCCGAGTCCGCTCACCGCGGGCCTTCTCTTGGGCTTCGTCCCCCTGTGGGCGCTGCTCGCCACCGCTTCGGTGCGCGGTGCCCGCAGGCCCTCGTCCCGAACGGTTGTCGGGGCCCGCCCTCACGAGACGCCGACGCCGGCCCGCGAATCCGCCGTCGCCCCGGCGGCCCGGGTCTCGTGACCCGGCAGAGCCTGGGCCCGCCGGCAGCGGATGCGGTGTCCGCTGCGCCTCTCGTCCTGGTGGGCCATGGCACCCGCGCACCACGGACCGCCCCTCTCCTGGAGCGCGTCGCCGAACAGACGGGCAGCCTGCTCGGCGACGTGGACGTGCGGTACGGCTGGACGGAGTTCCAGACGCCGAGCGCCGCCGACGCGCTGGCGGGCAGCGCCGATCCGGTCATCGTGCCCTTCTTCCTGGGCGGGGGCTACCACGTCGAGCACGATCTGCCGCGCCTCGTGCACGAGCACGGCTCGGGCACGCTCACCGCCCACCTGGGGCCGGAGCCGATCATCGTGGAGGCCGTCGCTGAGCGCACGCGTCAGGCCCTGGCGCGCGAGGGCGTGCGAGCCATCGAGGTCGACGGCGTCGTCCTGGCGGCGGCAGGCTCGCGTCGCCACGGGCCGATCGCCGAAACCGAGAAGGCCGCCGAGGAACTCGCCCGACTGCTGGGCGTCCCGGTGCGGCCCGCCTACCTGTCAGCGGGCGGGCCGAACGTGCGTCGGCGGGTGCGCGCCTGGCACGAGGAGGGCGCCGAGGTCGTCATCGTGGCCGCCTACCTGCTGTCCGAGGGGCGCTTCTCGCACGCGCTGCACCATTGCGGCGCGGAACTCGTGAGTGCACCCGTGGGAGCGCATCCCGCCATCGCCGACGTCGTGGCCCGGCGCTACCACCGAGCCGCAAATAGTTATCGAAGGGGCGGGAGAGGATAAGGTTGGCTACGAGCGACCCACCGGTCATCCGATGACTGGTTGCCCGATAAGAGCCGGGCGGGAGGGAGGGGGCACGTGGCCACGGCGAAGTACGAGGAGATCTACTCGGCGCTGCGCACAGGCATCGAACGGGGCGAGTACCCGTTCCTGTCCTTCCTGCCATCGGAGAACTCCCTGGCCCACGACTTCGGGATCTCCCGCAACACCGTGCGCAAGGCGCTCCAGTACCTGGCGAGCCAGGGATATGTTCAGGCGATGCAGGGCAGGGGAATCCAGGTCATCTTCCGCCAGCATCATCAGACGTCCCACTTCCTGCTGACCGGCATCGAATCGCTGGCCGAGGCCGGCCGCCGGCTGGGCATCGAGGTGCGCACCAGGCTGCTGGAGTCCAGCATGATGACCGTCGACGCCGACCTGGCCGGCCGGTCCGGCCTGCCCGAGGGCGCCAGCGCTCTCGCCCTGACGCGTCTGCGCCTGCTCGACGGGCGGCCGGCCATCATGGACCGCAACATCTTCCTCACCGAGGTCGTCCCGCAGATACCGACGAAGGCGGCCGAGTCCTCCGTCTACGCCTATCTGGAGAACCGACTCGGGGTGGGTATCGTCTCCTCCTGCCGCCTGGCCACCATCGAGCCGGCCGACGAGGAGGACCTGCAGTACTTGGATCTGAGCGGGCTCGACTGTGTGGGAGTCGTCGAGTCGTTCTCCTTCGACTCCGCGGGCGTTCCCTTCGAGTACACCCGGTCCCGTCACGCCCCCAGGACCTTCAGCTTCATCTCCACCGCCCAGCGCCTGCCGGCGCAGCGGTGAGGGCGGGAGCCGATCCCCGGCTCCCGCCCTCACCGCTGCGCGATCACTGCGAGCGTGATCATCTCAAGCCTCAGGCGCCGACTGGATCCCGGCGTCCCAAACGCACCTTCTTGACCTCATGGCTCTGGCCCTCCTCGAAGTCCGACTGCTTGAAGCCGAAGAAATACGTGCACGCGAAGGAGACGACGAGCGTCACCATGGAGGCGATCCAGAACCCGGTAAAGCTGGAGTCCATGCCGTCGGGGTTGACGAAGGACGGGAACCCGGCGAAGGCGCCGGTGAAACCGTACATGTTGACGTTGAACAGGCCGGTGAGCAGGCCGCCGGCGGCGCCGCCGATCGACGCGGTGATGAAAATCCGCCCGTACTTGAGGTTGAGACCGTACATGGCCGGCTCGGTGACGCCGCAGAAAGCGGAGATCGCAGCGGGAGCCGCCATGCTCCTGATGCGGGCGTTCTTAATCTTGAGCCAGACCGCCAGCGCACCGCCGCCCTGGGCGATCATTGTGGCGGAGACGATCGCGTTGAGGTGAGAGGAGCCGTCGGTGGCAAGCTGGGACGAGATGATGGGAATGACGGCCCAGTGCAGACCGAAGATGACCAGGCACTGGTAGAAGCCGCCGATGAGCAGACCCGCAAGCGTGTAGTTGAAGCCCAGGACCGCGTTGATGGCCGCCGCAATACCGCCGGAGATGAACATGACGATGGGTCCGAAGACCAGCAGGATGAGGGCGGAGACCACGAAGATCTCGATCAGGGGCCCGAAAATCGGACGGATGACGGCGGGCAGGGCCTTCTTGAGCCGGGGCTCGACCTTGGTGGCCAGCCAGGCGGCCACGATGATGGGGAAGATCGAGTAGGCGTAGGCGTTGCCCTCCGGCAGCGCGACGGGAATGCCGAAGAAGTCGGCGTTGAACACGGTGCGCCCCACCTGGGCCACGATGTGATAGCCCTCGTCATCGGTGGTCGCCATGGTCACCACCGAGGGGTAGCACAGCACGCCGCCGATGATCGCCACGACGATGGGGTTCGAGCCCAGACGCCGAGCGGCGGTGAAGCCAACGATGATGGGGAGGAAGAAGAACATCGACGAGCTCATGGCGTCGATGAATCGGTAGGTGTCGGACGCCTCGGCCACGACCTTGAACTGAACGAGGAGCGCCAGAAGTCCCTTGAGGATTCCGGAGGCCGCCAGCACCCCGACGATGGGGATCATCGAACCGGTGATGACTCCGATGAGCGAGGAGAAACCGAACTTCACCCAGCCCCAGGCGGTGGTGGGGCGCTCGACGAGCTGGACGGGCGGGGCGTCCTGTCCTTCGCCTGCGATGTGGGGCAGCTGCTTGACGACGGCGTCGTAGACGTCCTCGACCTCCGGGCCGATGACCACCTGGTACTGGCCGCCGGCCTTGGCCACGTCGATAACGCCCTCGGTGTCGGCCACCGCGGCGTCGTCTGCCAGCGACTGATCCTTGAGGTAGAAGCGCACCCGAGTGATGCAGTGGATCACCGAGCTGACGTTATCGGGACCGCCGATGTTCTTGATGATGCCGTGAGCGGTGGCGTCGAAGCCGGTCAGACCGTCGTCGGGCGCGTCGCGGGCGGCCTCATCGGCGGCCGCCGGGGCGGAGTCGGCCTCGGACTGCTGCGAGGGGTCCGCGGCCATGGCCAGGCCGATGGCGTCGCCCGCCTGAACCGGGCCGGTGGTGACGTCGATGCCCGAAAGTCGCTGCGCGGTGTTGGTGATGGCGAAGATGATGGTGGTGTCCTTGCCGGCCTCGGTGATGGCGTCCAGGTTCATGGTGCCCAGGGGCTGGCCGGCGCTGACGGTCTGCCCGGCGGCGACGCCGAGGTCGAAGGGCTTGCCCTCGAGCTCGACGGTGTCCACCCCTAGGTGCAGCAGAACCTCCAGGCCCTGAGGAGTGGAGAAGCCGAGTGCGTGGCCGGTGCCGGCCACCATCACCACGGTGCCGTCCACCGGGGCGAGCACCTGAACTGTGCCGGTGGTCGGCCGGATTCCGAGACCCTCCCCCATGGTCCCGGCGGAGAAGACGGGATCAGGGACGTCGGCGAGTTCGATCGCCTCGCCTGTGGCAGGTGCGACGATTCGCATCTGCCTGTCATGCGCGTCATCGGACATGATTTTTCCTTTCGGTGCGGGTCGGTTACAGGGGAGTCAGGGGGCCGTCACGCGAGGGCCGAGAAGGGCCAGCGCCTCGTAGGGGCGCAACTGCATCCGCGGACGCAGCGGTGGGGCCGGGTAGTTGGAGATGAGTACTTCGGCGTCGAGAAGGTCCTCGGGCACGTCGATCTCGGTTTCGTGCCCGCGGAAGCTGCAGATGACCAGCAGATGATGCCGCTCGTGGCGGCGAATGTAGGCCAGGACGTCCGGGTGGTCGGGGGCGTAGGGCTCGTAGGTCCCCTCGGAGACCACGGGCATGGTCTTGCGCAGGGCGATGAGCCTTTTGTAGTAGGGGAGGATGCGCCCACACGCCTCCTCGCGGATGACGTTGACCTCTGCCTGGTCGGTGGGGCGCAACCAGGGGGTACCGTCGGTGAATCCAGCGCCGGTGCTCGCGTCCCACTGCATGGGGGTGCGGGCGTTGTCGCGAGCCTTGGCGTGGACGATCCGGAAGGCCTCGTCCGCTTCGCGGCCCTCCTGGAGCAGCTCGATGAAGGCGTTGCGGGCCTCGACGTCGACGTAGTCCTCGATGCTCGTGTAGCCGGGGTCGCTCATGCCGATCTCCTCGCCCATGTAGATGTAGGGGGTCCCACGCATGAGGTGGATGGCGGTGGCGAGCATGGCGGCCGACTCGTAGCGGAAGCGGTCGGGGTCGCAGAAGCGGTTGATGGCGCGGGGCTGGTCGTGGTTGTTCCAGAACAGGGCGTTCCAGCCGCCGCCGGCCTGGAGCCCGAGCGTCCAGTCGTTGAGGATCCTCTTGAGGGCCAGAACGTCGGGCGTCATAAGCGTCCACTTGCGACCTTCGGCGTAGTCGACCTTGAGGTGATGGAAGTTGAAAACCATGGACAGTTCGTGATTCTCGGGCCGGGTGTACTCCACGCATGCGGCGATACTGGTCGAGGACATCTCCCCCACCGTCACCGAGTCGGGGTCCTGGCCGAAGCTGGCCTCGTTGAGCTCACGCAGGTAGGTGTGGACGAGAGGGCCGTCGGTGTAGACGGCTCGGTCATCGGTGCCCGCCGGCGCATCGATGAAGGGCTCGGGCTTGCCGATGAGGTTGACGACATCGAAGCGGAAGGCGCGCACGCCCCGAGCGCGCCAGAAGTTGACGACCTCCGCGGCACGAGCGCGCACCTCAGGGTTGTGCCAATCGAGGTCGGCCTGACCCGGGTCATAGAGGTGGAGGTAGTACTCGCCTGAGCGCGGGCGCCCGCCCTCGTCAACGGGGCCGAAGGGCGCCCAGGCGGGTCCGCCGAACTTGGAGACCCAGTTGGTGGGCAGTTCGGTGGGCGGGGATCCTTCCTCTCTCGCGGGGCGGATGTAGTAGTAATCGCGGTAGCGCTGCTCCCCGGCCAGAGCCCGCTGGAACCACTCGTGCTCGGTCGAGGTGTGATTGAGGACCATGTCGAGCATGACCCCGATGCCGTGGGCGTCCAGGGCTGCGACGAGGTCGTCGAAGTCCTCCAGGGTGCCCATGACCGGGTCGACGGCGCAGTAGTCGGATACGTCATAGCCGTTGTCCCGCCCGGGTGAGGGGAAGAACGGGTTGAGCCAGACGTAGTCGACGCCGAGGGAGGCGATGTAGGGGACCTTCTCGACGATCCCACGCAGATCGCCGACGCCGTCCCCCGTGGAGTCGCGGAAGGACCGCGGATAGATCTGATAGACGACGGCGTCTTTGAAAGACATGGCTCCCCCCGAATCCCGTCACCGGTGCTGGAACCGGCAACGGCACGGACGACTTGTGCATATGAGTACTTGTGCATATAAGTACACATCAGAGACCTTGCCCATATCAATGGGACTTGCATCACATTGTGCACGTCATGGCGAGATCCGCTCGCACCGTCCTGTTATGAGATCCTGATCACATGTCTCTCACCCGCTCCAGGCCCTCATGCCGCACGGCGCTCGACGGATGACCGCCTGACCGTCCAACGTACGCCCGCCTCGCGGACACCGACTCACCAGGTCCGCATGATTCCGCGGTTCTGACGAGTCCGGCCGCGCAGCGCAGACGCTCGTGCGCAACGGAGTCGTCGACGCGCGGGAGGTCCTCCGACGGCGGCGCCCACATCCATCTGATCGCCATTGTTCCGACGAATCGTCGGGATATACGGGTGAAAGCGTGCTTCCCTCGCGCGCATTCGCTCCGGCCCCCGGCAGCGTGTCCTCCCCTCGCCCGTCCGGCCGCCCGACGCCGGTTGAAGCCGCGCCTCACCGCGCCCGGCTCCCGACCCCGGCCGCCTCAGCCCGCGTCGTCCTCCTCGTCATCGTCGTCCTCGTCCTCAAGGGCCCCGTCGTCGGCATCGGAGTCTGCGACATCGGGCCCCCGGGGGACGGGAGCGGCCGATCCGTCGGGCCAGGACGACCCGTACGGGTCGTCCTCCTCCTGAAAGTCGCCATACCGAGGGCCATCGATGCCGAACCACGGGACCGGCTGATCGTCCTCCCGCTCATCCTGGTCGGGCCCCCACCGTCTCGCGCCGTCGGCGGCCGGCGCGCTCCGTCCGGGACTCGCAGCGGCGGACGGCGGGACGGCTTGGGGAAGAATCGAGGTGACGGCAGTATCGGCAGCACCGACGGCATCCGGGCCGGCGACGGGTCGGATGCCATCCGGAGCCGCGGGGCGGGGCGCGCCCATCGCTGCTCCTTCCGATCTCAGCCGCGGGCGACAACTGTGTTGGACGCCTGGGCCCGCGGGCGCACGATCATGGAGTCGATGTTGACATGGGCGGGGCGCTCCAGCGCCCAGGTGATGCACTCGGCGATGTCCTGCGCGCTCAGGGGGCCTTCGACCCCGGCGTAGACGGCGTCCGCGCGCGAACGGTCCCCGTGGAAGCGGTTGAGGGAGAATTCGCTAGTGGCGACCATGCCCGGCGCGATCTCGATGACGCGCACCGGCTCGCCGACGAGCTCGACGCGCAACGTGTTGGCGATAATCCGCTCGCCATGCTTGGCGGCCACGTATCCCGCTCCGCCGGGGTAGGTGTCGTGGGCAGCGGTCGAGGTGAGGAAGACGACGTCGCCACCGCGCTCGCGCATGAGCGGGAGAAAAGCGCGGGTGACGCGCAGCGCCGCCAAAACATTGCGCTCGTACATGGTCAGCCACTCCTCGGGGTCGCCATCGGCGACCGGGTCGGCGCCGAGCGCGCCGCCCGCGTTATTGACCACGGCGTCGACCGGGCCGTCTTCGAGCACCCGGGCGGCAAGGGCGTCGACCTCGCCCGGGCTCTGAAGGTCGGCGGCGACCCATGTGCATCCGGTCTCGGCCGCAAGCGCCTCCAGGCGCTCGACGCGACGGGCCGTGGCGACCGTCTCCCAGCCGTGGGAGCGCAGCAGCCGAACGGTGGCCTCGCCGATCCCGGTGGAGGCACCAGTGACGAGGGCCCGACGGGGGCCCGGGGTCGATTGGATCTGCGACTGATTCGACTCGTTCACGGTCCCATCCTGCCTCGGATCTCCGGGCCGTCGCACGGCCCCCGAGGCGGACCGCGGCCCTCCGGGCTCAGGGGGCTGTACGGGCCCCGGAGCCGGGGTTCGCCCCGAGCAGCCTGGCGCAGACAGCCCGCACGAGGGGCGAAACCTGGTCGGGGCTTGTCGCAGCGGAGGTGATCGCGCCCAGCAGCGTGATGGCGATGAGGGCGAAAGCGGTCTCGGTGTCCTCCGTCGTAGCGATCTCCTCTCCCCGGGACCGGGCCACCCGAGCGGCCGCGGTCTCCAGGGAGTGGCGCCAGCCCTCGGCCAGCACCTCGCGGGAGTCCTCGTGACGCACCGCGTACAGGCAGATCTCGAGCTGGAGGAGGACGTCCTCAATGGGAATCTCGTCAAGATCGATCACCCAATCGCCGTCGGAGAGCCCGTCCTCCCGAGCCTGCCCGGAGCGGCAGCGGGCCACCTCGAGGAAGACCGCCTCCTTGGAGGGGAAGGAGGCGTAGAAGGCCCCCTTGGTGAAGCCGGCGGCCGCCGCGATATCGGCCACGGAGGCGCGCTCGTAGCCCTTGGCCGCGAAGACACTTCCGGCCGCCTCCAACAGTCGGCGGCGGGTCTCCTCCGAACGGCCCCGACTGCCGTCGTGTCCGGAGGACGTCCCGCCCATCCTCTGCGCGGCCACCACGAGCGAGTCGGCCGCCTTGCGCATGGATCCGGCGACGGCGGCCTGGCTCGTTCGCGCCGACGCCTCGGCGGCCGAGCGCGTGAAGTCGCCGAGCGCCTCGTTGAGGGCGCGCGTGGCGGCGCGAACCTCCTCGAGGGCGTCGTCGCCGGAGGCGTGTGAAGAGTCCCAGGTGGCCATGACCCCACTGTAGACGAGCCACGGGGAAGGCGGCCGCCGACGATCCGGACGACCGCCTCCGTGGCCGCGTCAGGATCGGCGCCCCAGGGCCCATGAGGCCGCCGCTACGGCGAGGACGGCCCAGACGCCCAGCACGATCCAGGCGCGGGCGGTCATGACGGCCTCCTGGGAGCACAAACCCGCGCGTACGACTCGTGCCATCGGCTCGAAGGGCAGCCACTCGTGCACGCCGCGGGCCCAGCCCGGCAGTCGAGAGGCCGGGAAGGAGAAAGGCGAGAAGAGCATGATGACGAAGACGAGGACCTGTGAGAGAACCTGCGCCACCGGCGGGGCAAGGAGATTGGCGACGGCGTAGCCGATGCACGCGGATGTCAGGGCGACCAGGAGCGCACCGGGGACGAGCCACCAGGCTGGGTCCAGAGCGACGTCGAAACGCGCGGCCCCCACGGCGACGCCCAGAACGAGGCCGGGCAGGGCCATGACGGTCCACAGAAGGAGGTCCGCCAGGAGGAAGGAGACCCGTGGCACGGGAAGGGTACGCATCCAGTCCAGGCTCCCCTCGGTGCGCGCTTGACTGACCCACTGGGGCGCCATGATGAGGCCGATGGTGATCAGGGAGATGGCGGGAGCGCCCGTGGCCAGGTAAAGGCCCGCCTCGTGGCCCGCGTCGCCGGCGATGAGCCCGTAGCCCAGGACGGTGGCGACCGCCATGAGGGTCTGGACGACCATGACCAGCGGAAGCTGGGGCAGCGAGCGGCGCAGCTGCCACCGCATGAGCAAGGCGGTCTGACGCCATACGCCGGCCGTCGGCAACTGCTCCTGTCCGGCCGGTGCGGCCGTGGTCGTGGGTTCGCTCATGGGTGCGGTGGCGGTTGCGCTCATGCCTGCTCCTCCTTGTTGCCGGCGTCCTGATCGTGATCGTGGTGATGGTCCGCGTGTGTGGTGAGCTCGACGTAGACGTCCTCCAGGGAGGTCGGTTCGAGGCTGTAGCGCTCGATGGCGCCCTCCTCTCGCAGGCGGGAGACCCAGGCCACAGCATCGGTCTCACGGCCGGCGGGGACGCCGAAGACGGTGCGCGAGCCCTCGGTCCGGTCGACGCCCAGCCAGGGCGGGGGCTCGAGGACAGCGCCCGGGTGCGCCAGGACCTCCAGGACGACGGGGTGGGCTCGAGAGGAGACGAGCTCGTCCGGAGCGCCTCGGGCGATGACGCGACCGGAGTCGAGCACGGCGAGACGGTCGACCGCTCGGGCCGCTTCGCGCACGTTGTGGGTGACCAGCAGGACCGCGGCGCCGTCGTCGGCCAGCACGCGGATCTGCCTCCACAACAGGCGGCGGCGCACCGGGTCGACGTCGTTGGTTGGCTCGTCGAGGATGACAAGCCTGCCGGGTTCGACGGCGCACATGGCGAAGGCTGTCAGGCGCGCGATGCCGCCGGAGACCTTCTGGGCCGGCGTGCGGGCCCACCGGCCCAGGTCGAGGACCTCGATGAGGCGGGCCGCACGGATGCGGGCACGGCGCGCCCCCGCCCCGCGAATGCGGCCGACGAGCTCGATGGCGCGCTGCGGCGTGAGCCCGGTGATCGGGACGTTGGCCTGGGCCTGGACACTCGTGACGCGCCGCGCGGCGGCGGGATGGGCGACCGCGTCGATGCCGTCGAGGACGATCGACCCCGAGGTGGGGCGCGTCAGGCCCACGATCTGGTTGACCAGCGTGGTCTTGCCCGCGCCGTTGTGCCCGAGCAGGCCGACGATCTGACCGGCGCGGATGTTCAGCGAGACGGCGTTGTTGGCGTGCACCGCGTGCGCGCCGGTGCCGAAGCGCTTGTGGAGGTCGGTGATGGTGAGCAGGTCCATTGCCGCACCTGCTGTGCCTGTGCTCATGTGGGACTCCTGGATTCTCGACGGCGGCACGCAATTGATATACTCATTAGTATCGTTCGTGCCGATTGGAACATACCATATGGTATCACCTGGCGACCCCCATGCCCGCCCTCCCCGCAGTCCGCACGCGGTACCGTGACCGGATGCACGCCGACGACGCCGAGCCCCTCCCCCCCGCCGACCAACAGCCTCGGCGAACTCCGGGCGAGCCGGAATGGGTGCGCTACGCCATCGCCTGGCACGTCATGCCGCTGGGGGCGGTGGGAGCGCCCGCGCTGTGCCCGCACGGGGATCCCGACGATCCGGACTCGCCCGCCGGAGCGATGGCCGGCGAGCATCGGTTGCGGCGCCTCATCGAGTGGCTCGACCATCTCGTGGCTCTCGGCTGCAACGTGCTCATGCTCGGCCCCGTCTTCCATTCGATGTCCCACGGCTACGACACGGTCGACCACATGCGCGTCGACCCTCGCCTGGGCACGAACGAGGATCTGCTCACCCTCATCGAGGCGGCCCACCGCCGGGGCGTGCGAGTCATGCTCGACGGCGTGTTCAACCATGTTGGGATCGACCACCCCGCCTTCGCGGCGCTCCCCCGGGTCGGCCCCGACTCGCCGCAGGCCCGCATGTTCCGCCTGACCTGGCCCGGCGGCGCGCGGGCGTGGAGCCCCGGTACCGCCCCGGAATACGAACGCTTCGAGGGTCAGGACTGGCTGCCCGAGCTCGACCACTCCTGCAAGGCGGTGGCCGATCTCGTCGTCGACATCATGACCCACTGGTGCTCGCTCGGCGTGGACGGCTGGCGCCTGGACGCGGCCTACGCCGTCGACCCCGTCTTCTGGACGCGGGTGCTGCCCCGCGTACGTCGTGCCCACCCGGGGGTCTACGTCGTCGGCGAGGTCATCCACGGCGACTACGCGAGCATTGTGGCCGCCTCGGGCATGGACTCGGTGACCCAGTACGAGCTGTGGCAATCGATCTGGCACTCACTGGCCGAGGCGAACTTCTACGAGCTGGACTGGACACTGCGCCGTAACGCCGAGCTGCTGAGGAGCTTCGTACCCTGGACCTTCATCGGCAACCACGACACGACCAGGATCGCCTCTCAGCTGTCCGACGAGCGCCGCGCCCCCCACGCGGTGGCCCTGCTCATGACCCTGCCGGGCACGCCCGCGATCTACTACGGAGACGAGGACGGCCTGCGCGCCGTCAAGGAAGAGCGTCTGGGCGGGGACGACGCCATCCGCCCCGAACTGCCCGCTTCGCCCCGACAGCGCGACGGCGGGGCGATGCGCGCCCTGCATCGTGAGCTCATCGCGGTGCGGCGCCGGCTGCCGTGGCTGCACGACGCCGACGTCGACGTGCTTCATCTGGATAACACAGTCGTATCGCTGCGCATGCGCGAGCGATCCCCGCTACCCGGGGCGGCGGCCGAGGAGGCCGTGACGGCCCTCAGCCTTCAGGAGACCGAGGTCTGGCTGCCCACCGCGAACCACCACCGTCCCCTGGCCTCGACTCACGACGCCTCGCCGCCGCGGCCTGAGCGCAACGGCGTCATCCTACCGCCGACCGGCTGGGCGGTTCTGGGCTGAGATCTGCCCGCCCCTCCCGCGAATCCGCCCCGACCAGTCCGTCCATTTGTCCGGACTTCTCGCCTGGTGGACGCCTTAGACTTCGAGTGTGATTCCCACCGTCTCGACTGCGGGCTGGTGCCTGCTGGTCGTCGCCGCCATCGCCGTCGGCATCGCCAAAACCGCCCTGCCGGGGGCGGCCACGCTCGCGGTGGCTCTGTTCGCCGCGGTCCTGCCCGCCAGGGCCTCCACCGGCGCCCTGCTCATCCTGCTACTCGTGGGTGACGTGGTCGCCATCGCCGCCTACCGCCATGACGCCGACTGGGCCACCCTGCGTCGCCTGGTGCCGGGAGTTGTGCTTGGCCTCGTCCTTGGAGCGGGATTCCTGACGCTCGCCGGCGACCGGGCGACGGCGGTGCTCATCGGCGCGCTCCTGCTCGTCCTGATCGCGGTGACGCTCACCCTCATGCGCCGCGCCGGGACGTCGGTGGCCCGGGGGAGGACAAGCCGGCTCCTCTACGGCACCCTGTCGGGGTTCACAACGATGACGGCCAACGCCGGCGGCCCGGTGATGACCATGTATCTGCTGGCCTCACGGTTCGCGGTGGCCCCTTTCCTGGGCACGACCGCCTGGTTCTTCTTCGCCGTCAACGTCGTCAAACTGCCTCTATCCATCGGCCTGGGCGTCATCCGCGTCGAGACCCTGCGGCTGAACGCCGTCCTGGCGCCCGTCGTCATCGTCTCCGCCCTGGCCGGCCGACGTCTGGCCATCCGGATGAATCAGAATCTGTTCGACCGCCTGGTCACCGCCCTGACCGTCGTGTCCGCCGGCTATCTCATCATCGGCGCGATGTGAGGCGGCGGTCGCGTCCCGCCTCCGGACTCCCGCGGCTCAGCGCACTAGGCTGGGGGGATGAGGACCTACGGCTTCATCGGCGCGGGCAGCATGGCGGATGCGATCATCCGGGGGGCGGTCGCATCCGGGGTCCGGGCGCAGGACCTGGCGATCACCAGCGCTCACGACTCGGCCCGGCGCCTGGCGGAGCGGACCGGAGCGGTGCACCTGGAGAACTCCGCCGCCCTGGCCAGGCAGTGCGATGCGGTCGTCCTGGCGGTCAAGCCCCATGTGGTGCCGGACGTCCTCGTCCAGATCCATGATGCCGTCGCCGCCCATCGTCCCCTGGTCGTCTCGATCGCCGCCGGTGTGACTCTTGAACGAATCGAATCCCTGCTACCGAGCGGAACCCGGGTGGTGCGCGCCATGCCGAATATGGCCGCCGCGGCCAGCGAGTCGATGACGGCGCTGGCCGCGGGCAGGAGCGCCACACGGGAGGATCTGGAGGACGTGCGCCGCCTGATGAGCGCAGTCGGACGCACCGTGACCATGGCGGAGAAGAACTTCTCCGCCTTCGTCGGCCTGGCCGGCTCCTCCCCCGCCTTCGTGCTCACCTTCATCGAAGCCCTGGCACGCGCCGGTGTCATGGATGGGATCCCGAAGGCTCAGGCCGTCGAGATCGTCACCCAGGCGGTCCTCGGCTCGGCGCGCATCGTCCAGGTCGAGGAGACCCGGCGGGCCGACGGCGCGGCGGGCCGCACACCCGCCGACCTGATCGACGCCGTGTGCTCCCCGGGCGGGACGACGGTCGCCGGTGTGGTGGCCATGGAGCGGTCCGGCTTCTCCAGCGCCGTCATCGACGCCTTCGAGGCGACGGTCGCACGCGATCGCGAACTCGGAGCCTGAGACCGCAGATCCCCGCACGGTCCCGGAGACGACGGGCGGGGCGAGCGCGCTCGGCCGGGGATCACTGAGGAAATTACTCCGAGCCCTCGGATGGGGGTTCGCTCGCCTCCTGCGTCGGCGTGGGCGGCTTCTCGAGGTACGCTGTCGACGGGGAGGCCGGTTGCCTCGGGGAGCTGGAGCCCTCCTCGGACGACCCGCCGGACTGCTCGTCCGTCGTACCGGATTGCCAGTTGGCCGCACCGTAGGCCGCCCCGCCGTCGGTGTCCGCGCCGGCGGTCCCTCGACCGCCGCCGGTCCGGCCGCGCACAGGAGCCTCGTCGGTCTCGTCGGCGGGGGAGCCGGAGGGGCCGGTCGTCCCGGCACCGTCGAAGACCTCGTCGGGAACGGCGGGCGGGGAGGCGGCGGACGCCGGCGCGGAGGGGACGGGACCGTCCTGGTCGTCATCGGCGGCGACGCTCGAGGCGCTGGGGCTGGTCGTCCCGCCGGTGCCGGTGGGGTGCGGCGTCGGCGACGGGCGCCCGGCCTCGGCGGTACTGCCGGTCGTCGGGGAGACAGCGTCCGGGCCGCCGCCCTCCCGGCTGCCGGAACCGGGCACGGCGACAGCAACGGCGACCACGGCCGCGAGACCAACGACTGCCGCGGCGGCGATCCGCACGCGGAACGGCGAGGACGGACGTCCGGCTCGCGCGGCCGGCGCGGCAGCCGGCATCCCCCGGAAGCGATCGTCGGCGGCGTCCGACTCGGCCGGCCCGATGACGGGCTCGTCGATGGGTTCGATGGCGCCGGTGTCCTCGCGCAGGCGACGCTGCGCCTCCAGCTCTGGAGTATCTGCGGACACCGAGGTCGCCGGGGAGGAGGCGGGGGCGGACTCCGGGAGGGGGGCGGGGGATGTCCCGGACGAAGCCGCCTGAGGGCACTCGTCCACGGGTTCTCCTCTCAGTCGTTCGGGAAACCGGGAATGGGGATGGATCGCTGCGCTGATCAGCGGGTTGCTTACAACAGAACGATAACGTCATTGTGAAGACGTTTCACCTCCTCCTCGCAGCCGCGAACGTGGCTCTCGTCCTATCGATCCCGCCCCATCGCGGGGCTCGCGTTGGGCCGCGATAGCGTTCTCAGCCCCGACGGCGCCTACCGGCGACCGCCATGACCGCCAGCAGCAGGAGAACGTCGACGATGAGGGTGAGCGCCATGGCGATGCGGTGCCCGTGCTGGGCCGCCAACGAGTAGTAGAGGGTCCCCAGGAGGGCGACCCCCGCCGAGGCCGCGAACTGCTGGGCCGTCGTCACGATGCCGCTGGCGACGCCCGCCTTCGGCGTCGGGACGTCGGACAGGGCCACCCCGATCAGAGTGGGCAGGACGAGACCGTTGCCCAGGCCCGTCAGGCACACCGCGACGACGACGCAGGCGAGGATCGGCGCGCCGGGCGTGAGCAGGCCGACAATCGCCACCGCGAGCCCGCATACCGTCGTCGCGGTGCCGGCGCGAACCGCTCGAGGCCTGTCCCGCGCCACCCAGGAGCGCAGGAGCAGGGAGCTGAGCGCGAAGGTGGCCCCCGACGGAGCGAAGACGAGGCCCGCGTGCAGGGGGTCGAGTCCCTCGCCCCGCTGCAGCAGTATGGTCAAGCGGAACATGAAGGCGGCGAAGTAGGCCATGAAGAGCACCGACGACACGGTGCCGCGCACGAGTGACGGCTCGGTCAGGACCGACCGCTCCAGGAGAGGATCGCCTCCCCGGCCCTCCAGACGATCCTCCGCCCGCATCACCGCCCACACGACGGCGCCGCCCAGGATGGGCCCGCCCCACATCCACAGCGGCCAGTCGTTCTGACGTCCCAGGACGAAGGGGATGAGGATGAGCGCCATTCCGATGGCGAGCCCTCCCTGGGCGGGGACATCGAGGGCGGGAGCGTGCTCACGTCTGAACCCCGGAAGGACGCGCAGGGCCGCTACCGCGGTCGCCGCCACGACGGGGACGTTGACAAGGAAGACTGTCCTCCAGCCCAGGCCGGCCAGGTCGATGTGGACGAGCCAGCCGCCCAGGACCTGTCCCGCGATGGCCCCGACACCAGTGGCGACCCCGTACCACGCCATCGCCCAGCCGCGGCGGGAGGCAGGCAGGAACACGTTCACGCAGGCGAGGACCTGGGGGATCATTACCGCCGCGGCGAAGCCCTGGGCCACGCGGGCCACGACGAGCAGGCCCGCCGACCCGGCGGCGCCGCACAGCAGGGAGGTCAGGCCGAACAGCGTCAGCCCGCACAGATAGACCCGCCGCTGGCCGTACAGATCCCCCAGACGTCCACCGGTGACCAGAGCGGAGGCGTAGGCGAAGGCGTACCCGCCCACGACCATCTCGAGCTGGGCGTCACTGGCGCCGAGAGCCTCCTGGATGGACGGCGCTGCCACATTGACGACGAAGAAGTCAAATTGTCCCATGAAGGCGGCGACGAGAACGGTCGCCAGCAGGACTCCGTCACGATATTTTATCGACATCATGTGTCTACAATATCTATATGAGGAAGACTGTGCAATACTCACCGCATGCGCGTCTCGAGGGGGGTCGAGTGGGCCCTGCACACAGTCATGCTGCTGGCCCAGGCGCCTGCCGGCTCATGGACCTCCCGGCGGACCATCGCGGACTTCTACGACCTTCCCGACCCCTACCTGGCGAAGTACCTCAAACGGCTGGTCTCCGCGAGCATCCTCCTGGCGGTGACCGGGCCGCGGGGCGGCTACAGGCTGGCCGCCCCGCCCGAGAAGATCTCGGCGCTATCGGTCTTCGAGGCCATTGAGGGCTCGGGGCCCGCCTTCGTGTGCGAGGAGATTCGATGTCACGGCACGGGCGCGGCCACGCCGGAGGAGTGCCGGCGCACATGCGTGGTCCACGCCCTCATGGACGAGGCCGACGCCGCCTGGCGGGCGCGGCTCGCCGAACGAACGGTGGCCGACCTCGTCGGCGTCCTGCCGAGCACGTTGAGAACCCGGACCCGCGGCATCCTGACCGCCGCCCGACCCTCGACGATCCAACGCCTCTCCGCGCGATCACAACCTCAGCCGCGCCAGCCTCGATCCACTCCGCGGGACGAGGAGCATCGTTCGTAGGCGGCGTCGCCCGTAGCCCACCTCACAGCCAGGCGCGGCGGCCCCTCCTCGGGCCGCACCGTCGGCCCATGACAGAATCGGCGCCATGTCTGGAACCGATCACTCTCCTCGCCTCCTCCCCTCCGAGCTCCACGGGCCTCGAGTCCCCGCCAGAGTGAGCACCGAGGGCCTGGAGAGCGCATGGGGGCGGCGCTGGGAGGACGAGGGCACCTACGCCTTCGACCGGTCCGCGCAGCGCCACGAGGTCTTCTCCATCGACACCCCGCCTCCCACGGTCTCCGGCTCCCTGCATGTGGGCCACGTCTTCTCCTACACGCACACCGACACCATCGCCCGTTTCCAGCGCATGCGGGGCAAAGCCGTCTTCTACCCCATGGGCTGGGACGACAACGGCCTGCCCACCGAGCGCCGCGTGCAGAACTACTTCGGCGTGCGCTGCGACCCGGCCCTGCCCTACGACCCCGACTTCACCCCGCCGCGCTCGGGCGACGAGGGCGCGTCGGTCAAAGCCGCCGATCAAATCCCGATCTCGCGACGCAACTTCGTCGAGCTGTGCGAACGCCTGACGGTCGAGGACGAGGCGCAGTTCGAAGCCCTGTGGCGCCGCCTGGGCCTGAGTGTGGACTGGACGCAGCACTACCAGACCATCGGAACGCGGGCCCGCAAAGTCGCCCAAGCAGCCTTCCTGCGCAACCTGGCGCGCGGCGAGGCCTACCAGGCGGCTGCGCCGGGCCTGTGGGACGTGACCTTCGGCACCGCGGTGGCCCAGGCCGAGCTGGAGTCGCGCGACTACCCCGGCTTCTACCACCGTCTCGCCTTTCACCTCGTCGACCCCGCCGCTGCCTCGCAGGCCGCCGCAGCCGGCGCCCCCGTCGAGGAGGGCCCGACCGGCACCAGGGACGTCTGCGTCGAGACGACCCGCCCCGAGCTCCTGCCCGCGTGCGTCGCCCTGGTCGCCCATCCCGACGACGAGCGATTCAAGCCGCTGTTCGGCACGATGGTCGCCTCCCCCGTCTTCGGCGTCGAAGTCCCCGTCCTGCCCCACCCCGAGGCGGAGATGGACAAGGGCGCCGGCATCGCCATGTGCTGCACCTTCGGGGACACCACCGACATCGACTGGTGGCGCGATCTCGACCTGCCGCTGCGCGCCATCCTGCGCAAGGACGGCCGCCTGGAGATGCAGACACCGGCATGGATCACCGACGCCCGCGGTCGCGAGGTCTACGCCGCCATGGCCGGCAAGACCGCCTTCACCGCCCGCGCGATCCTCGTCGAAGCGCTCACGGTCGGCGGTGAGATGCGCGGCGAGCCGGTCAAGACGGTGCGCCAGACCAACTTCTACGAACGCGGGGACAAGCCCCTGGAGATCGTCACCTCCCGCCAGTGGTACATCCGCAACGGGGGCAGGCCGTGGATCAACCCCACCAGCGGGGAGGACCTGAACACCGAGCTGATCGAGCGCGGTCGAGAGCTCGACTTCCACCCCGACTTCATGCGCGTGCGCTACGAGAACTGGGTCGCCGGCCTGAGCAACGACTGGCTCGTCTCCCGCCAGCGCTTCTTCGGCGTGCCCTTCCCCCTATGGTACAAGGTCGGCGCTGACGGCGAGGTCGACTACGGGACCGTCCTCACCCCCGACGAGTCGATCCTGCCCGTCGACCCCTCGAGCGATGCGCCCGCCGGTTACACCGAGGAGCAGAGGGGCGCGCCCGGCGGCTTCATCGGCGAGATGGACATCATGGACACATGGGCCACCTCTTCCCTGACCCCCCAGCTGGCCTGCGGCTGGCTGACCGATGAAGACCTCTTCTCCCGCGTCTACCCCATGGACCTGCGCCCCCAGGGGCAGGACATCATCCGTACATGGCTCTTCTCCTCCGTGGTGCGCGCGGACCTGGAGTTCGGCGCCCTGCCGTGGAAGCACGCGGGGCTGTCGGGCTGGATCCTGGATTCCGAGCACAAGAAGATGAGCAAGTCCAAGGGCAACGTCGTCACCCCCATGGGCCTGCTGGACCGGTACGGCTCGGACGCGGTGCGCTATTGGGCGGCCCGCGCCCGCCTGGGCCTGGATGCGGCCTTCGAGGAGGCTCAGCTCAAGGTCGGGCGCCGTCTGGCCATCAAGATCCTCAACGCCTCCAAGTTCGCCCTGTCCATGGGCGTGCCGTGGGACGCCGATGAAGCGGTGCTGGCGGCTCAGCCCGCTCCGAGCCTGGAGGCGGGCGGGGTCACCGAGCCCATCGACCGGGCCGTTCTGGCCGCACTGGCCGACGTCGTCGACGCCGCGACCGCCGCCTTCGAGGACTTCGAGCACGCCCGCGCCCTGGAAGTCGCGGAATCGCTGTTCTGGACCTTCTGCGACGACTACATCGAACTGGTCAAGGACCGCGCCAACGACTTCTCCGGCTCCCATGATGCGACCGCCGTCCACTCCGCCCGTACGGCGCTGGCGATCGCCGTGGACACGTTCGTGCGGCTGTTCGCCCCCTTCCTGCCCTTCGTCACCGAGGAGGTGTGGTCCTGGTACCGCACCGGCAGCGTGCACCGCTCCGCCTGGCCTCAGGCAGCGGGACTGCGGGCGGCTGCGGGCGGAGCCAACGCGGGCCTCGTCACCCGCGCGGGCCTCGCGCTGGCGGCCCTGCGCAAGGTCAAGTCGGAGGCCAAGACGAGCCAGCGGACCCCGATCCTGTCGGTCGCAGTCACCGCGGAGCCCGCGGTGGCCGACGCCATCGAGTCGGTCCGCACCGATCTGATCGAGGCGGCCAAGGTCACAGGCCCCTTCGAAGTGGCCCGCACCCCTGCCAGTGCCGATTCCTCCGCCTCCCCGGTGTCGGTCACGACCGTCGAGCTCGGCGAGGCCCCCGCCAGGTCCAGGAGCACGAAGCGCTCCTGACCCGCGCGCCCCGACACGACGGCGCGCGGGGACGGCCGGCCGGTCGTCCCCGCGCATGGCATCGTCGTCATCGTCAGTCGAACCGGCGGAGACGACGAGCCCGTGGAGACCTCGGCGTCGCTCCACTCGGCGTCGAAAACCGCCCGCCACTCGTTGACGAGGGCCATGACGCGCTCGACGTCCGGCGGCAGGCCGGCGGGGAGGAGAATGACGGGCGGGTCCGTCCGACGGGAGCGGCCTTCCAAGCGCCTTTCGATAACGTGATATCCATCATTAATATGACGGATCGTCATATGCAGCCGGATCCACGGGCGGACGGAGGTCGCTGCGTGCGATGGTTCTCTCCATCGTGTCCGCCCTCGCATATGGTGTCGCCTGTCAGAATGACCCGGTGACTCCACGAACCTCCTCCCCCATGCCGCAAGCGACCGCACCGGTAGCAGGTTCCCCTTCCGTCGTCGACGGCGTCTCGGCCAGCCCGCTCGCCAAGGAGCCCGAACCCACCTGGACGATCCCATGGCTGCTGGCCGACCGGATCGCCCGCGCCCCGGGCTCGACGATCATCGAGCGCAAGACCGGGCTGGGGCACTCCTGGTCCACGGTAACGGCGCGCAGCTTCGGCGAGGACGTCGCCCGTGTCGCCTCCGGCCTGGTGGGGATGGGTCTGGAGCCGGGGCAGTGCGTGAGCATCATGGCCCACACCTCCTATGAGTGGACGCTGCTCGACATGGCCATCGCCCGGGCGGGACTGATCTCCGTGCCGATCTACGAGACCGACTCCGCCTCCCAGGTGCAGTGGATCCTCGCCGACGCGGACGTGCGGCTCGTGATCACCGAATCGGCCGCGCTAGCCGAGCTGGTGCGAGGCGCCGCGGAGGCCCGGGCCGCCTCCAATTCCTCCGACGTCCCCGAGGTCCGGGTGCTCTCCCTGGATCGGGACGCCATTACGACCATCTCGGCGGCGGGGAGGACGGTGCCCCGCACCGTCCTCGACGAACGCACCGATGCGCTCAGAGGCGAGGACGTGTACTCCATCGTCTACACCTCCGGCACGACCGGCAGACCCAAGGGCGTGGAGATCACCCACCGGATGGCCGCGGGCCTGGGCTGGAACGGCGTGCGGTGGCTGCCCGATCTACTTCTGGCCCCCAGCACCCGCCTTCTGCTCTTCTTGCCCCTGGCGCACTCCTATGCGCGGTTCCTCCAAATCCTGGCGCTGGCGGGCAACGGCGTGCTCGGACACACCCCGGACGTCGCTACGCTTCTGCCCGACCTGGCTGCCTTCGCCCCCACCTACATCCTGGCGGTTCCCCGCGTCCTGGAGAAGATCTACAACGCCGCCGATGCCAAGGCAGGCAGCGGCGTGAAGCTCAAGACCTTCCGCTGGGCCGCCAAGGTCGCCATCGAGTACTCCCGGGCCCTGGACACCTCCGAGGGTCCCTCCCCCAGGCTGGTGGCCGCCCACGCCCTGGCCGACCGTCTCGTCTACCGCACCATCCGGGCCCTGCTGGGCCCCAACGCCCGCTACGCGATCTCCGGGGGCGGCCCCCTGGGGCCGCGTCTGGGCCACTTCTACCGGGGCGTGGGGATCATCATCCTGGAAGGATACGGCTTGACCGAGACCATCGGCCCGACCAGCGTCAATCTGGACACCCTCAACAAGATCGGCACGGTGGGTCCGCCCGTATGCGGCAACAGTGTGCGCATGGGAGCCGACGGCGAACTGGAGGTCACCGGCCTGGGAGTCTTCCCCCGCTACCACAACAACCCCGAGGCCACGGCCGAGGCCTTCACGTCGGACGGCTGGTTCCGCACCGGCGATATGGGCTCGATCGACTCCGACGGCTGGATCACCATCAACGGTCGCAAGAAGGAGCTCATCGTGACAGCGGGCGGCAAGAACGTCGCCCCCGCCGTCCTCGAGGACCGCCTGCGCGGCCACCCCCTGGTCAGCCAGGTCCTCGTCATCGGCGACGGAGAACCCTTCATCTCCGCTCTAGTCACTCTGGACGCGGAGATGCTGCCGGGCTGGCTGCACAACCACGGTCTGCCGGAGATGAGCGTCGTCGAGGCGTCGACCAACCCGCAGGTACTGGCCGCTCTCGATCGGGCGGTGGCGCGCACCAACCGCGCAGTCTCCCGCGCCGAGTCGATCCGCGCCTTCCGAGTGCTCACCAACGACTTCACCCAGGCCAACGGCCTGCTCACCCCATCACTGAAAGTCAAACGCAACCAGGTCATGAAGGAGTACGCCGGGACGATCGCCGACATCTACGCCTCGACGAGGAAGGGACCGCAGGAGTGAGCACCGCGCCGATCTCCCCCGGACGTCCAACGTCCCCGGACTCCGCACCGGCCCACGAATTCTCCGCCCCGCTGCTCGTTCCCACCCGCGCGGGCATGACCGGCCCGTGGGCGCTGGCCGAGCGGGCGCGCCGCAACCCGGATGGCGCCCTCATCGCGCGCAAGGCGTCTCTGGGTCGCTCCTGGCGGGACATGAGCGCGACCGCCTTCCGCACCCAGGTCCGAGAGGTCGCTGCCGGTCTCGTGGCGCGTGGTCTGATGCCCGGTGACGCCGTCGGCATCATGGCCCGCACCTCCTACGAGTGGACGCTGCTGGACTTCGCGGCCTGGGAGGCGGGGCTCGTCGTCGTCCCCGTCTACGAAACCTCCTCGGCGGAGCAGGCCCGCTGGATCCTCACGGACGCCGGCGTGCGTCTGGTCGTCGTCGAGGACGCGACCATGGAGACGATGCTGACCTCGTTGACGGGTACAGCGCCCGAGCTGGCGGACCTCCACGTGCTATCCATCGCCAGAGGGGCACTGACCGACCTCGTCATGGACGGCAAGGACATCGACGCAGCCGACCTCGATCGCCGGACCGCCCGCCTGACCAGCGCCGATCCGGCCACCATCGTCTACACCTCGGGAACGACCGGGCGTCCCAAGGGCGCCGAGCTCACCCACGGCAACCTCATCCACCTGGCCGTCAACGCCTGCGCCCATTTGCCGGAATTCCTCCAGGCCGAGCAGGTGCGCACTCTGCTCTTCCTGCCACTGGCGCACGTCCTGGGCCGCTTCATCGAACTGCTGGTCGTCTGTTCCCCGCGCGGGGTGCTCGGGCACACCCCGGACGTGAAGAATCTGGTGACCGATCTGTCCACCTTTCGGCCCACCTTCGTCACGGCGGTTCCACGCATCTTCGAGAAGATCTACAACGCCGCCGACGCCCGGTCGACCGGTCCGAAGCAGAAGATCTTCCGCATGGCCGCCGAAACAGCGATCGCCTACTCGCGCGCCCTGGACGCCCCGGGCGGGCCGCGCCGGACGCTGCGAGCCGAACGGGCCATCTTCGACCGTCTGGTCTTCTCCGCCCTGCGGGACCTGTTGGGGGGCCGGGTCACCCACGTCATCTCCGGCGGCGGTCCGCTGGGCGAGCGCCTGGGCCACTTCTACCGGGGCGCCGGGGTGACGGTACTGGAGGGCTATGGACTGACTGAGACATCCGCTCCCTGCACGGTCAATCGGCCGGCCGCCACACTCATCGGCACCGTCGGGCAGCCTTTGCCGGGCACTGCGGTGCGCCTGGACGACGACGGGGAGATCCTCCTCAAGGGAATCGGCGTTCTCGGCCGCTACCGCAACAACCCCGAGGCCACCGCCGAGGCCTTCACGCCGGACGGCTGGCTACGAACCGGCGACCTCGGCTCCTTCACCGCCGAGGGCTTCCTGCGGATCACAGGCCGCAAGAAGGAGATCATCGTGACAGCGGGCGGCAAGAACGTCGCCCCCGCCGCTCTCGAGGACCGTCTGCGCAGCCACCCCCTGGTCAGCCAGGTCCTGGTGGTGGGGGACGCGCGCCCCTGCGTCGGCGCTCTGATCACCCTGGACGCGGAGATGCTCTCGGGCTGGCTCGCCGGCCATGGGCTGGAGGACATGGACCCGGTCGAGGCCGCTCGGGACCCGCGGGTACGCTCCGCGCTGGAACGGGCAGTCAGTCGAGCGAACCGAGCGGTCTCGCGGGCCGAGTCGATCCGCACCTTCACGGTGCTGCCCGGCGATTTCACGGTCGCCAACGGTCTGCTCACGCCCTCGCTCAAGGTCCGACGGGCTCAGGCTCTGGACCGCTTCGCCGACCAGATCGACGCCCTCTACACTCGCGCGATCTCTTGATGTCCAGCCGGCCGGCGGCCCGAACCCGGCGTCAGTAACTACTGACAGGGCTCGGTCAGCGATCGGTCAACTCGTCGCGGATGGCCTCGTGATGGCGGATGACCTCGTCGACGATGAAGGAGAAGAACGACTCTGCGAAGATCGGATCGAGCCCGGAGTCGGCGGCCAGAGAGCGTAAGCGCGCCACCTGACGTTCTTCGCGGGCCGGATCCGACGGCGGCAGATCAAGCTCGGCCTTGAGCACACCCACCTGCTGGGTGCACCGGAAACGCTCGGCAAGAAGGTGGACGAGCGCGGCATCCAGGTTGTCGATCGTAACGCGGTAGGCGGCCAGCCGGGGTGGAACGCCCGGCCGGCCTTGTTCAACAGCCTCCGGCCTCGGCGAGGTCGAGCCGCCGGCGGCACCGCCTCCGTCGGCGGCACCGGCGGGCGGGACGGAGCTCATGCGGTCCGGCTCCGCTCCCCCTTGTAGGCGGCGGCCAGCGTCCCCGACCCGGCCTCGTAGCGGGGTCGGCCGGTCCCGCGCACGGCATCGGCGTCGACGACGACCCGGCCGATCTCCGGCATGGAGGGCACCTCGAACATGGCGTCGCCCAGAACCTCCTCAGCGATGCTGGTCAGCCCGCGCGCCCCGGTCTTGCGCTCCAGGGCCAGAGAGGCGATAGCCTTAATGGCCTCATCAGTGAAGACGAGCTCAACGCCGTCGAGGCTGAAGAGGTACTCGTACTGGGAGACGAGCGCGTTCTTGGGCTCGGTCATTACACGAACGAGCTCGGGAACGCCCAGGTCCTGGACGGTGGCGATGACGGGAAGGCGCCCGATGAACTCAGGGATGAGGCCGAACTTGTGGAGGTCCTCAGGACGCACCGGCGAGGCGAACACGTCCCGGCCGGCGTCCCTGGTCAACGTGGCGCCGAAGCCGACGAGCTGAGCGCCGACCTCCTTACGCTGGCGCTGGCGGACGATCTCCTCAATCCCGGCGAAGGCTCCGGCCGCGATGAACAGGATATTGGTGGTGTCGATCTCGAGGAACTCCTGGTGAGGGTGCTTACGCCCCCCGCCCGGAGGTACTGAGGCTGTGGTGCCCTCGATGATCTTGAGCAGGGCCTGCTGAACCCCCTCGCCGGAGACGTCGCGCGTAATCGACGGATTCTCGGCCTTGCGCCCGATCTTGTCGATCTCGTCGATGTAGATGATGCCCTTCTCTGCGCGCTTGACGTCACCATCAGCCGCCTGGATGAGCTTGAGGAGGATGTTCTCGACGTCCTCACCGACGTAACCGGCCTCCGTCAGAGCGGTCGCGTCCACGATGGCGAAGGGCACGTCGAGCAGGCGGGCCAGGGTGCGCGCCAGATGAGTCTTACCGGTGCCCGTGGGGCCTAGCAGGAGGATGTTCGACTTTCCAAGCTCCAGGCCATCGCCCTCGGCGACAGCCCGTTCGCGCACCTGGACGCGTTTGTAGTGGTTGTAGACGGCCACGCTCATGGCGCGCTTGGCGGTCTCCTGACCGATGACGTACTGGTTGAGAAAATCGAAGATCTCCTGCGGTTTAGGCAGTTCCAGGGGAACGCCCGCCCCGGAGTCGCCCAGCTCCTCGTCGACGATCTCGTTGCACAGCTCGATGCACTCGTCGCAGATGTAGACGCCCGGGCCGGCGATGAGTTTCTTGACCTGCTTCTGACTCTTTCCGCAGAAGGAGCACTTGAGAAGGTCGACACTTTCGGCGCTGCGTGCCACGTGGGGATCCTCCGTCTTGTCGAGTCGCTGCGGGCACGAGGCCCGACCCTGACGCCAGCCTACGGTGAAGGCGTCTCGACGAGGCCGGAGTACTCGGCGTGTCCGCGCGAAAGCGGGATGGGCATGGGGTGGAGTTGCACTCGTAGGCTAGCGCGCTTCCGCCGCGCGCGTCCCCCGATTCGGCCGAATTCAGGTCGAACCCAGACCGTTCTCAGGTCTCAGGCCGAGTGCGGCGGGGGAGAAGTCTTCCGGGAGGACAGCACCTGGTCGACGATGCCGTACTCCAGGGCCTGAGTCGCCGTCAGGACCTTGTCGCGCTCAAGATCGCCGTGGATGAGGTCGCGATCACGACCGGTATGAGCCGCCAGGGTGTCCTCGAGCCAGGCGCGCATGCGATCGATCTCGTCGGCGACGATCTCGATATCCGAGGCCTGCCCATGCATGCCCTCCATAGCGGGCTGATGGACGAGGACCCGGGCGTTGGGCAGGGCCAGGCGCTTACCGGGGCTGCCGGCGGCCAGCAGAACCGCAGCAGCGGAGGCGGCCTGCCCCAGGCACACTGTCTGCACCTGCGGCTTGATGTACTGCATAGTGTCGTAAATGGCCGTCAGCGCGGTGAAGGAGCCGCCGGGACTGTTGATGTACATCGTGATCAGCCCGTCCGGATCCTGGGACTCCAGGACCAGCAGCTGGGCCATGATGTCGTCGGCGGACGCATCATCGACCTGCACCCCCATGAAGACGATGCGATCCTCGAAGAGCTTGGCGTAGGGGTCCTGGCGCTTGAATCCGTAGGCTGTGCGCTCCTCGAACTGGGGCAGCACGTAGCGCGAGGTCGGCAGACCGGCGGAGGCGACGGTACCGAAGTCCGCAGCACCGAGCCGGCGAGCGGCGTCGAAGTAGGGGGAGTTCGTCATGTCAGTTGTCTCCGTTCTGAGCGCCGATCTCACGGCTCGAGGTCACGATGTGGTCGATGAAGCCGTAATCGAGGGCCTCGGAAGCGCTGAACCAGTGGTCGCGGTCGGAGTCCGCGGTGATCTCCTCCAGCGTGTGGCCCGTGTTGGCGGCCGTGATCTCGGCCAGCTCATGCTTCATCGCGATGATGAGGTCGGCATTGATGCGGATGTCCGTCGCGCTGCCGCCCGCGCCGCCGGAGGGCTGGTGCATGAGCACGCGGGCGTGCGGGGTGATGTACCGCTTGCCTTTGGCACCGGCGGTCAGAAGGAACTGGCCCATGGAGGCGGCCAGACCGGTGGCCACGGTGACGACATCGGGCCGCACGTACTGCATCGTGTCGTAGATGGCCATGCCGGCGGTCACGGACCCGCCGGGGCTGTTGATGTACAGGTAGATGTCCTCATCCGGATCCTCGGCCGCGAGGAGCAGCATCTGGGCGCAGATGGCGTTGGCGTTCTCATCACGAACCTCGGAGCCGAGCCAGATGATCCGCTCCTTCAGGAGCCGGTTGTAGATGGAGTCGGTCAGGCCGAGACCTGTTCCGGGACCCTGGCCCTCGGCCACGGGCACGGCGGGTATCGCCGGCGAAGTCAGCTCACTCACGTCAGTCCTCTCATGTTCGGTGCTGCCAACGCTAACGCCGTCACCCCAGGCCTCATGCCCGCGATCGGGCGCTTTCGCTCACGGCACAGGTCCAGCGCCCCGTGATGCGAGGGCATCCGTGCCACACGACGGTGAGAGACCGTGAGGAAGCGCACCCGCCCCAGGGCGAGCGAGTAAGTTAGGGTTTCCTCACCTCATCATCAATGATGATCAACGGTCTGAGGAGGAGCCATTGCTATCCGCTTCCGCACCGCACGCCTCAACCGACGACCATGGCGCCCGCACCGGCCCTGAGGCCTCCCGCATGCAGGGCCAGTGGTTGCTCGCCCGTCTCGGCAAGCGCGTCCTGCGCCCCGGAGGCCTCGGCCTGACCCGCCGACTGCTGACCGTCGCCCCCGCGCACGGCGGGCGCGTCGTCGAGCTCGGTCCCGGCGTCGGCCGCACCGCTGAACTGCCACCGGCCTTCCACCCGTCCTCCTGCACGGCGGTCGACCCCGACCCCGGGGGGCGCGAGCGGGTCACCGCGATCCTCGAGGGGCACCCGGAGGCCGGCTCCGTCGTCGCCGACGCCGCCGCCACGCCTCTGCCGGACGCAAGCGCCGACCTGGTCGTCGGCGAAGCCATGCTCACCATCCAGTCGAGCGAGCACAAGCGCGAGATCATCGCCGAGGTTGCGCGCGTCCCGGCTCCGGGGGACCGCTACGTCATTCATGAGCCGGCGCTGCGGGACGACCGCTCGCCCGAGGAGCTGAAAGCGGTCCGCCAGAACATTTCCCGCACGATCATGGTCGGCGCTCGTCCACTGCCGCAATCCAGCTGGAAGGAGCTGCTGACCGGCGCGGGTCTCATGGTCAAGTGGACCGGGAGCGTCTCCATGCATCTGCTCGAGCCCCGCCGCATCGTCGAGGACGAGGGGCTCCTCGGCGCCATCCGCTCCTGGCGAGCCGTGCGCCGCACACCCGGGGCGCGCGAGAGGGTGCGGGCCATGAGGCAGAACTCCCGTCTGCAGGGGCGGATGCTCAGCGCCGTCGGCATCGTGGCACGCAAGCCCACCCAATGACGCCCCGCGACATGGCGGGCGAGACCGCCAACCTGGTTCTCGACCACCTCACCATGGTGCGCCGCGGACTCACGCTCGTCGATGATCTATCGCTATCCGTCGGTCCCGGTCGGACCCTGGCCATCACGGGCCCCTCGGGCGCGGGCAAGACGACGCTCCTGCGCGCCGTCTCAGGCCTGTCCCCCGCCGACTCCGGCACCGTCACCCGCCCGCAGGGCCGCGTCGCCCAGGTCTTCCAGGAACCCCGGCTCCTGCCCTGGTACTCCGCGCACCGCAATATCTCACTCATCATGGACGGACCGGCACCGAATCTGACGGCGATGCAGTGGCTCGAACGCGTCGGCCTGGCGGACGCGAGCCACCTGCCTCCGGGGCGCATGTCCGGCGGCATGCGTCAGCGCGTGGCCATCGCCCGGGCGCTGGCCGCCGCCCCGAGCCTCCTGCTCGTCGACGAGCCCTTCTCGGCTCTAGACCGTCCGTTGGCCGCGGCCCTGCGAGGCGACCTCATCAGGCTCCTCGCCGACCAGGACGTGGTAACCGTCTGGGTGACGCACGACCCCGGAGAGGCCGAGGAGGTCTCCCACCTCCATCTGCATCTGGACGGTCCACCCGGGACCTGGCGTCTGACCGGCTGAGAACCACTACGACCACCCGCGTCCCCGCCCCATCAGCACTCTTCGTGAAAGGACCGCATGATCAAGCGCCGCTCTCTTCTCGCCCTGACCGGACTCGACCTGCTGACCTCGGCGGTCCTGGCCGCCTGCTCGCCGAAGGGCGGAAGGGCCTCCGCCGACGCCACGGGCTCCCAGTTCCTCGACGCACTGCACGTCCACACGCCCACGACCCTCGCCTACGCTGCGCCCATGACATCCTTCGGCACCTACGGCTACCTCGACGCCCTCGTCGGGGAGGTCACGAAGGACAATTGGGCCAGCGTCGACGTGCTCAAGTCGCTGCTCCTCAACGGGGAGACCGACCTGGCCGCGGTCCCCTCCTATGTCCCCGCGAACCTGTTCAGCAAGGGCGTCGATGTGCGGCTGCTGGCCATACAGGTGTGGGGCATGCAGTACGTCATCGGCCCCGTCGGCTCGGCCGAGCAGGGTCTGGAGGCGCTGCGGGGCAAGACCGTCGGCGTGCCCATGCCGGGCAACATGCCCGACCTCATCTTCCGCTACCTGCTGGGGCAGAAGGGCTGGAACGTCGATACCGACCTGACCATCCAGTCCTACACCGATGGCCAGGAAGCTCTGGGCGCCCTGCTCACCGGCACCGTCGAGTACTGCGTCCTGCCCGAGCATCCGGCGAGCATGTCCCTGGCCAGGGCCCAGCAGCAGGGGAAGAGCCTGGAGCGGACCGTCAACCTCCAGGAGGTGTGGGCCTCGGTCACCGGAGGCGAGGCGCGGTTCCCCATGGCCGGCCTGGCCATGCCGACAGCCCTCGCCGACCGTTCCGACCTCGTCGGCGCCATCCTCAGCGAGCTGGAAGCCGCCGTCGACGACGTCAACGCCATGTCGGAGGAGACGGTGGACGCGATCTCGAGCGTCAACGAGGTACCCGCAGATGTCGTCAAAGAAGTCATTCCGCGCTTGCAGCTTCAGATCGTCTCCGGCGCGGACGCCAAAGACGAGCTGGAGGACTTCTACACGAGGCTGGCCACTCTCAACCCCGACATCATCGGCGGATCCCTGCCGGCCGGGGACCTCTACATCTCGGATCCCCGCTGATGCTCGGCATGCGCCCTGCAGCTCGACGACTGCGCTCCCCCCTACTGTGGTGGACCGGTGTCGCGCTGGCGATCCTCATCTGGCATCTGGTGGCCCGATCCCAACCCGAGTACGTACTGCCGGGTCCGCAGACCACGTGGAAGGCTCTGGTCGGCCTCATACGCCACGACGAGCTCGGTGGCGCGCTCCTGCTGACCATCGAGCGAGGCGCCATCGGGCTCATGTTCTCCTGCCTAATCGGAATGCCGCTGGGATGGGCGATGGGCACATGGCCATGGATCAGTGAACTGCTGGACTCGTGGGTGCAGGTGCTCATGTCCATCCCACCGATCATCATCGTCGTGGTCGGCATGATCTGGCTCGGACCCACCGCTGGAGTCGTCGTCCTCGTGGTCGCCCTGGTGACCCTGCCCCTGTTGACGACCACCGTGCGCGATGCCGTGACGGGAGTTGACATCGATCTGCTGGACATGGCGAGGGTCTTCGCCCGGAGCCGGGCGTGGACGGCACGCAGAATCATCCTGCCCGCGGTCGCTCCCCCGGTACTCTCAGCGGTGACCGTAGCTGTCGGCCAATCGGTGCGGGTCACCGTCATGTCCGAACTGCTCAGCACGGCGACGGGTCTGGGCGCACAGGTCCAGCAGGCGCGCACCAACCTGGAGACCGCCGATGTGTTCGCCCTGTCCGCCGTCATGGCGACACTCACGCTCGCCCTCGAGCTGTTCCTCCTGGGACCGCTCCGCCGCCGGTTGGCCCGCCCTCCGTCCTGAACGACGACGGCGCACCGGCCACCAGGCCACCATCACATCCGAGAACACACGAAAGGAATATCATGCCCACTACCCCCGTGAACGAGTCCCTTTTCCGCCTCGGCCTGAACGATGCGCTGCCGATCAGCGAGGAAGCGACGACTTCGCGTGTTGTGGTCAACAACGACGTGCTGCGCACCGTCATCTTCACCTTCGACGCCGGCCAGATGCTCACCGAGCACGCTTCCACCAAGGCGGTCGTTGTCACCCTCCTGGAGGGCGAGATGGACTTCTCCATCGGCGAGCGCAACGAACGCATGAAGGCCGGCGATGTCATCTACCTGGCCCCGAACGACCGGCACGCCCTGACCGCGGTGACCCCCTGCCGCATGGAACTCGTCATGGTCGACGTCAACAGCGGGGCCTGAGCCCCTGCGCCCCGTCCTCCCCGCGAGATCGATCCGAATTGGTTCACGTCGCTCCGGGTGACATGCCGGACGGACCGCTGTCTCACCCCGAGAGGCGGTCCGCCCGGTGTTCAGTTCCTCACCCGTAAGGTCGATCGCCAAAATCCCCCGAACACGTCGTTCGCCTCTGCTCTGATGGAGCGGCGAGGCCCTCGTACGGGCCCGGCCGCTCACCGCCTCTGGCTCTTCATGTCCAAATCTGCCGCAAAGACCGACCAGCTGCCGAGCCAGGTGGAGACAATCGTTGAGATTCCGGGGTTTCTTGCGATGCCTGCAACACTGCGAAAACCCCTTTGTGGCAGATTTGGACACCTCGTGCACACGAGACGGTCCCAAGCGCCTCAGACGTCCCACCAGACCTGTCTCCTCCGCTCACCGCCACAACTCACGCCTCGGCGCCGCGAAGCACGACGGCGGACAAAACGAAGAGGCGCAGGGACAGCGGCGGCCCCAGGCCACGTCCGCCACCCGGGCGGCCACAGGCCCAGGCCGATGACGCCGGCCAGGGGCGAGCGGCGCAGCGTCCGACGCGCGGATCTCAGCTCACTCGGGGCTCTGAGGGCTCTCAGCGGAAGCGACGGAGTCAGCACTTCCGGCGGAGGTCGCACTCTCAGTGCTCTCAGCGCTTCCGGCATCCGCATCGATCGGGGAGGAGCCCGTCTCGCCGGCCTCATCGGCGTCTGCGGCAGTCTGAGCGTCGAGCTCGTCGGAGCCGATAAACTCGGTCAGATCGAGGATCCGACCGGTGGAGTCCCTGACGGTCACCTGACGCAGGGCCATAGCCAACGACTTGTTGCGGGCGATCTCGGAAATGAAGGTCGGGATCTGACCGGCCTTCTGGGCTCCCTGAATGAACTGGGAGGGCTCCATGCCGTACTGCTGGGCCATCTGGACGAGGAAGTCGATGAGCTCGTCCTGGCTCACACCAACCTCCAGGCTCTCCGCCAGGGTGTCGAGAATGATCTGGTTGCGCACGCCATCGGTAATCTCGTCGCGGATCTCACCGGCGTGCTCGTCGTCCTCAGGCTTGCCCTCGGCGGTCAGATGCTGCTTGATCTCGTTGTCGACGACATCGGTGGGGACCTCGAAGGACACCTGCTCGCGCAGGTGCTCCAGGAGGGCGTCGCGGGCGGCGACGGCCTGGTCGCCGGCTCTGCGCTCGGCCACCTGCCTGCGCAAGTCCTCGCGCAGCTCATCGATCGTGTCGAACTCGGAGGCGAGCTCGGCGAACTCGTCGTCGGCCTCGGGCAGCTCGCGCTGCTTGACAGCGGTGGCGGTAACAGTGACCTCAGCCTCCTCACCCTTGTGCTCGCCACCGGCCAGTGCGGTCGTGAAGGTGATGGACTCATCAGCTTTCAATCCGCGCAGGGCGTCGTCCAGGCCGTCGAGCATGTTGCCCTTGCCAATCTCATAGGAGACGCCGGCCACTGAATCGACCTCCTCATCATCGATGACGGCCTTGAGATCGATGGTGACGAAATCCCCGGTTTCGGCCTCACGCTCGACCGATTTCAAAGAGCCGAAACGGGCACGCAGGCTCTCCAGCTCGCCGTCGACGTCCTGGTCGGTCACCTCGACGGCATCAACACCCACCTCGGTGCCGGCCAAGTCGGGCAGGTCGAAGACGGGTCGAACGGTGACCTCGGCGGTAAAGCCGAGCTGACCGCCCTGGGCGCCGGTGACATTGGGCAATTCGGTGACCGAGACCTCCGGCTGAGCCATGGGGACGCGCTCCGTCTCAGAAAGAGCGTCGCGGTAGAGGTCCGGGAGCCTGTTGTTGACGGCCTCCTGGATGACCGAGGCACGGCCCACACGCTGGTCGATGACCGGGGCCGGGACATGGCCGCGGCGGAATCCGGGCACCTGGATCTGAGAGCCGATCTCCTTGTAGGCGGCGTCGAGGCTGGGCTTGAACTCCTCGTAGGGGACCTCCACGATCAGCTTGATGCGCGTGGGGTCAAGGTTCTCGACAGTGCTCTTCACGGGGGTCTGCTCCGATGCGGGGTGCTGGTAGATGCATGTGCGGGGCGAGGACCGCCCCGCCACGGACGCCGACGGGCGGCGCCAATCCGTGCCATCCTAGGGCACGGTCGCAGCGGTGCGAAAAATGACGCTCAGCACATAATGGCTGCGCCGACGGGATCACTCGCGCCACGCGCTCGGACCGGTCGCCAGCGGCACAGTGCGTCCGGCCACGACCTTGCCCAGAAGGCGGCGGGGCGTCTCGGCCACCGCATCCACGGCGACGGTCACCCGTTCATGAACCTCGCGGGCCTCAGCGTCATCGACCCCGGTGAAGCGCACGGTCACGTGCGGCTCACCGGCGACGATGCCGACCTGGAAAGCCTCCAGTGTCGTCGTGGCCTCGACGGCGGCGCGAGCAGCGTCCTCAACGTCGCCCGGTGATCGGCCGGGGCGCAGGGCGGCGACCGTCAGAACCGTTCGATAGGAGGGCACGACCCCACCGTAGCCGAACGGAGGCCGCCCCGCGGTCCCCGGTCACGGGCGAGTCAGACAATGCCCAACGGTGCGCCGGGTGTGAAGCCCGGGAAGACCTCCGCGAGGTTGTCCCCGTTGCCGAGCCTGGTGCTCACGATCTCGCTGAGCGCCTGGCGGTAGTCCAGCGTGATCGGCACATCGCCCAGCGAGAGGTTGCCCGCATCCAGACTCGGCACCGTGCCGAGCACACGGCCGCCCTTGATACCGCCTCCGAGCACGAACATGGTGTTGCCCTGGCCGTGATCGGTGCCCGCGCTGCCGTTCTCAGCCACGCGCCGGCCGAACTCACTCATGGTGACCACGGTGGTGGTCGCCCACCGGTCCCCCAGGTCCGTGCGGAAGGCGGCCAGCCCCTCGGCGAAGTCGCGCGCCCGTCGGGAGAACCACGCCTGCTCATCGGTGGCGGCGCCGAGCCCCGCGTGCATGTCCCAGTCGCCGATGTCGATGCAGGCGACCTCCACCCCGACGTCGGCCTTGGCCAGGCGGGCGATCTCGGACAGCCCGCGCCCCCATGTGGAGTCGGGATAGGTCTCCGGGGCGCCGGGCTGGTCCGCGCGGACCTGCTGAAGCACGGTGGCGGCGTCGAAGGTGGCGGCCGCCGTCTCTTGCACCTGACCGCCGGCGCCGCCGTACATCTCTTCCAGCGCCGTCTGAACGCGCGACTTGACCTGACTCGAGCTCCACACGGCCAGGTCGAAGGAATCGATGGAGGATACCGCGAGGGTGTCCATGGCGTTGGTGGCCAGCGAGAAGACCGTCGAACCGCCGACGGTCACGCCCCGGAACGTGCCGGTGTCCGCCGAGCTCGTCTGGAGATGGCGTCCGAGCCAGCCGGTGCGCACCGACGCCGGGGCGGCACGCTCGACGGTCACCTGATCCACGAAGTGGGAACGGGTGACATCCGGGGAACCCGATCCCTGGATGATCGCGAGCTGCCCTGCGTCCCAGATGGGCTTGAGAGCCCTCATGTGGGTGCTCAAGCCCCAGGTCCCATCCAACGGGACGGTCTGCTCGGCCCCGACCGCGATCGTGGAGCGGGCTGCGTAGTAGGCGGGATCGTTGATCGGCACGATGGCCGAAAGACCATCGAAGCCCCCGCGCATGAATACGCACACGAGCAGCTCGCGGGAGGCGGCGCCCTCGGTGGGAGCCGCGAAGGAGTAGCGGGGCATCGCAGTCGCCGTCAGCAGCGCCCCGAAGCCCGCTGCGGCCCCGCCCAGAATATGACGGCGCTTGACGAGGCGGGGTCCGCCCTCGACGTGCTCGACCTCGGTGAGCTCGGGCAGGTCGTAGTTCTCGGTGATGTAGCCGTCGGCCTCACAACCGGTCATGTGGCGGGTCACGCCGTCGACCCTCACCAGCAGCGCATCCTGCGACTGGTCGTGATGGTGCATGGGCGTGACGACGTCCTCTCGCATGAGGGCGGTGCCCTGGACGAAACGGGTCTTCTTGGACTCGGCCATCGTTGCTCCTTACCTCTTGCTTCAACGCAGGAAACCGTAGGGGCTGGCGAAGCACAGGCGGACGGCCTCCATGACGTCGTTGTCGATGCCGTCGCCGGCCACCGTCCACTCCTCCGCACTCCCCGAGGAGGGGGCGCCGGCCAGGACGGAGGCGACCGCCTCGAGATGGGAATCGGGCCAGGCGTAGCCGGTCAGGTGCCAGGAGATCCGGGCGGCGGTCTCCACGGCGTTCGCCCCGGCCTCCACGTCGAGCACCGTGACCCAGTCGGTGCGGCCCGACTCTTTCTCGTCGCCGATAACGGCGTTCTGGGTTGCGTTCCACAGGTTCATCATGCGGCTGGTCGACATCCAATACTCCGCGGTGTCCGGGTAGCCGTCCACCGTGGCGTACATGCGGGGATCCTGCCCAGCATCCTTGACGAGCCAGCCGTAGACGCCCGTGTTGTAGGGCTCGTCGCCGTCGTCGCGGCCGCGCGGGGTCAGCGATTGGGGGTGGGCCGCACGAGCGACGGTCATGACGAGCTCGATGGGCCGGCGCCATTTCCTGCCGACCGAGGCCTGGAAATCGGAGTGGGTCAGAGCGGCGCGGACAGCCGGAGCGATCCGGGTGTCATTATCCAGGTAGGCCTGGGCGATGTGATCGACGACGGCCTGACTCGGCTCATCCTCGATGTAACGACGAGCAATGCGAGTGGCCAACCGCTGGGCGGTGGCCGGGTGGGCGCACAGGTACTCGACATAGCGCTTGAGCAGGTCGGGTCCTCGGGCCGCATCGTCATTCTCGTCGTGGAAGTCGAGAACATCGACCGGTCCGGTGGCGTGCTGCTCCGAGCGGTAGACGTAGCTCAGGGTCTCCCAGTCCTTGCCGTGGCCGGTCAGGAGCCTCGTGGATCCCTTGACATCGTCCTCGCTATAGGTGTCACGGCCCACGGTGTAGAGCTCGAGGAGCTCACGACCCAGGTTCTCATTGGGACTGTCCCTGGTGGATTCGACATTGTCGAGCTCCTCCAGCAGGGCGACATCGGTCAGGGCGGCGTGCAGGAAATCGGCGTAGCGCCCCAGGGCGTGCTTGCGCAGAGCGATGTCGAAGCCGGTGATGAAGGACTCGCCCTTGCCTCGCAGGGGCACGTAAACGTGATCGGCGAGCATCTCGACGATGGACTCGGCCAGGACCCTGTTGGAGAAGCGCAGTCGGGCCAGGATCGCGTTGGTCACGCTCGGCGAGGCCTTGTAGACCGCTCCGTTCGTGGGGCCGACGAGTTCGGGCGTGGTCATCTGCGACCAGGGGAAATAAGTGGAGACGATGTCCTCGGCGCGGGAGTCGTCGATGCTCTCGGGTGCCAATTGGGCGTCGAGCCACGCCTCGACCCCCATGCTCTCGATGTCGGCCGCGATCTCGGCGGTCGCCGCATCCGAGGCGCGCCGGGCCAGATGCCACGCCGGTGAGGTCCTGAGGGTAACGCCGGGCGCCAGATCGGTGGTGGCGGTCAAGGAGGCCTGCTGAGGCGCATGACTGTAGACCTCGGGAGGCGCGGGTGTCGCCGCGGCGGCGTCCCCCTGCGAGTCGCCGGACGACGACCCCGTGCCGTCGGTGCCATCCGCGAAACCGCCGGTCCGCTCAGCCACGTTGATCCCGTCGGCGGAAGGGTCCGGTGCCATCGCGCCGGTATCGCCCTCCGAGGTTCCTACGACCCGGGGCGAGGGCGCCTGCGAGGAGGCGACCTGCTGCGCGGAGGCCGGCGAGGAGAGCGCCCCGGGTCCGGACGCGATGCCGGCGGCGGACGCGGAGGGGCCGGGCGCGCCAGCGGATCCGCGCGCACCGCCCCCGATCCCGCCGTTCAGGGCGCTCGCCGCGGTGCCGACGGCGCCGAGGGCGGCGGCACCGGTCAACCATAAGATGCCACGGCGCCGAGTGGAGCCCGCTTCCTCCCTGTCCGCGCCCTCGGCGTGCGCATCGGCACTCGCCCGCGCGGTCCCCTCATCGGCCGTAGGGGTGCCGGAGAAGATGCCAGGGTCAGGTGAAGGAGTGGTCGAAGAGTCGTTGTCAGGGTGTGCTTGCATTGCGCCTTCCGGTCGCCGCACCGCGCTCGGGTGTCGACAGGACGGTTCTCAGGATGTGTCGATGTCCGCGGACTTCCGGTCGCCGGCCTGCTACCGACCGGCGACCATTCAACAGGGTAGCGTAGAGAACCGGTCTCAGCGAGAGGGTGAGGGCTCTGATCGATGAGAAAAGACTCATCGGTCGTCACGCCCCCAGCGGACCGCAGTCGCGCTCACGATCGCGGTTCCCGCCCTGCGCGGCGATGTTCCGCCCGATAACCTGAGGCCGGTCAGCATCGAGTCGCCTGTTGGGAGGTCCCGCCGATGAGCTCGTCCCCACCGGTGCGAGACGGCCCCGCACCGGTCCTGCGCCCCGTACAGCGACGGCTGCTGACCTCGCACAGTCTGGATCTGGTCTTCTTCGGCATCGCGCTGGTGTGCGTGACGCTGCTCGCGCTCGCGCTGGCTCGCCAGGGGTGGCGGCTGGCGCCTCAGCTCATCTACCTCGTGGGTTTCTGGCTGCTGACGTCCTACCTCGCCCTGCCCCGGGTGCACCGCATCCTCACCGCGATCTACGTGCCCGACTACTTCATCGGTCGAGCTCGCACCACCGATGGCATGCTCGGCGACCCGATCAATCTCGCCGCGCGCGGCAGTGAGAACGATGTGCACCGGGTCATGCAGGCGGCGAGCTGGACCCGGGCCGACCCTCTGCGCCTGGATACCTCGGTGCGGATCGTGCACGCGGCCCTAGCCAGGCGTTCGTATCCGGCGGCGCCGGTGAGCACACTCATGCTCTTCGGCCGACCGCAGGCCTTCGCCTACGAGCAGCAGGTGGCGGGGAACCCCTCCCGCCGCCACCACATCCGATTCTGGCCGGTGCCCGACGGCTGGCTCCTGCCCGGCGGAACGCCTGTCGACTGGCTCGCGGCCGGCACCTACGACCGCGCCGTCGGCCTGTCACTGTTCACGGGGCAGGTCACTCACAAGGTCGCCGCCGATACTGACGTCGAACGGGACCACGTGCTGTCCACCGTACGGCGCGCCGTCCCCGCGGTCGGCGTCACGACGCTGAAACGCTTCTCCACCGGATACCATTCGCGCAACGGCGGTGGAGATGCCATCACCACGGACGGCAGCCTGCCGATCCTCGAGCTCGAGGAGACCGACCTCGACGACCTGCCCGCCTCCGTCGGCCCGAGTGCGGACGCTGGAGCACCGGCTCCCGACGACGACCTGGTGGTGGCGACGACGAAGGCGGCGCAACGAGCGGCCGCCCGTCCCATAGGGCTGGTCGGCGGTCTGCTGGCCATCGCGGTGGGCATCGCCCTGGACACGGTGAGCTATCTCCCGCACATCTCCCGCCTGGCCGCTCTGACGAGCACCGAACTCAACGACCTGCACGCCGCCGGGCGGCTCGATGGCGTCATCTGGGGCGTCCTGACCGCAGTCTACCTGGCCCTGGCGGCCCTGATCGCTCTCACCTTCCACGGCATCGGTCAGAGTCGTTTCACGCTGATGGGTGCGGTGTGTCTGCAGGTGATAGGGCAGCTGTGGCAGTGGATCGCGCTGCCGCCGGGCAGCCTGTCCTTCCCGGCTCTGCTGACGACGTCGATGTACGTGCTGGGTCTCTACGGCTTGAGCAGCCTCGCCGTCGCGCAGTGGTGTCAGGAGCGGGGGAAGGATCGCCGCAGGCGACGGACCTGAAGAACCCTGCGCGAAAGCCCGCCGAAACGAGGAAGCCAGGGTACCATCATAGTGATGTGTTGCACACACTTCGGCGCGGAGCCCGCCTCCATGTCGCCGGAGCAATCCACGGAGACCCTATGACGGCCCTGACACAAGCCAGTGAATCCACCGCCTCGTCCACCGAATCCAAGCCCAAGATCCTCTTCCCGGGCGCCGCCACGCTCCTCATCGCGGTCATCGGGTGCTTCACCGCCTGGGGCATCGCCGCCGATCTGACGACCCCCATGGTCTCGGGTTTCAAGCGCATCTTCGATATGTCCTCGTTCCAGGCGTCCCTGGTCCAGATGGCGTACTACGGCGCATACTTCCTCCTCGCCATCCCCGCCGCCTTCATCAACTCCAGGTGGGGCTACAAGGCGGGGATGGTCTCGGGCCTGGCTCTCGCCTCGCTGGGCGCTTTCGGATTCTGGCCCGCCTCCCGGGTGATGACCTACGGCGCCTTCCTCGCCGCCCTGTTCGCCATCGCCGCCGGGTGCTCCCTGCTGGAGACCTCCGCCAGCCCCTACGTCATCTCCCTGGGACCGGAGCAGACGGCTACGCGACGCCTCAATCTCGCTCAGGCGTTCAACCCGTTGGGGACCAATATCGGAGTTCTCATCGCCTCGACTCTCATTCTCCCCAGGCTCGACACTCCGGTGAATCTCGCCGATGTCAGCGCCGAGACGGAGCGGCAGATCCGCGCCGAACAGTTGCGCGCCGTCACCGGCCCCTATATCGGGCTGGGGATTTTGCTGGCCGTCATCCTCGTGATCATCTTCATCCAGAAGGCGCCGCCCGCAGCCTCCTCGTCCGAGGAGACGACCACGACGAGGCCCGCCAACCCGGCGGCCATCTTGTGGCGCTCGAAGAGGTACCGCTACGGCGTCCCCGCCCAGTTCTTCAACGTGGCCGCCCAGGTGTGCTGCTGGACGTACATCATCCAGTACACGCAGCAAGCGGTCGACGGCTCCCTGCAGCTGGGGTCGCAAATGCTCCAGATCAGCCTCATCATCTTCCTCATCGCCCGCTTCGTCATGACCGCCGTCATCGCGCGCATCCGGGCGACCAAGGTCATGACGGCCCTCGGCACGCTCGCCGTCTGCCTGTGCATCTACGCCGCGCTCCGTCCGGACTTCACCGGGGTCATCGCTGTTATCGCCATCTCCTCGTGCCTATCCCTCATGTTCCCCACGATCTACGGGGTCGCCCTCGCAGGGCTCGGCGAGGCAACGAAGTTCGGCGCCGCTGGTCTGGTCATGGCGATCGTCGGCGGGGCGATCATGCCGATGGTCCAAGGAAAGGTGATGGACATGACGAGCGCGTCGACCTCCTTCGTGGTCCCCGCATTCTGCTTCGCCATGGTCACGCTCTATGCGATCTACGACCTGCGCGCACCCGTTCAGCGAGTAATCGCCACAACCTCGACAGAGACAGAGAGGAAGGCCCAGTGATGACCCCCCTGAAACAGCGCGTCGTCGCCCTTCTCACCGCTGCCATGACCGCCCTCGCCCTGACCGCATGCTCGCACGGATCCTCCCCCTCCGCGAGCGGATCCATCGACGTCCTGTCATGGTGGACGTCCGCCTCCGAGTCCTCCGCCTTCGACACTCTCATCGACCAGTACAAGAAGCGAAACGACGACGCCTCCGTCGACGAGATCGCCGTCACCGGAGGCGGGGGCTCCCAGGCCCATGTCACCCTGGCTTCGCGCCTCGCGCGGGGGGATGCCCCCGACGTCTGGCAGAGTCTTGTCGGCGGGAACATCGCGGCGTGGCGCAGCGCCGGCGCAGTCGGCGACATCTCCTCCCTCTTCTCCGACGACGTCAAGGCGCAGCTGCCCGAAAACATCCTCTCCTCGGTCTCGGTGGACGGGGCGCAGTACGCGGCGCCCCTGGCCGCGCATCGGGCGAACCTCCTCATGTTCAACAGCAATGTCCTGCGCAGCGCAGGTATCGCCGAACCCGATTCGGGTTACACCCTCAACCAGTTCCTGGCGGACCTCGACGCCCTTCAGGCGCAGGGAACGACCCCCTTGTGCATCGGCGGAGCCGACACCATCACTACGGCGGGACTCTTCGAGTCCGTTCTCCTGGCCACCATCGGTCAGGACGGTTGGGAGAAGATCGAGGCGGACCGCTTCGACTGGAACGGTCAGGAGGTCAAGGACGCCTTGGACACCTTCGGGCGCCTGATGGACCGCACCTCCGCGGATGACGCGTCCCGCACGTGGGATGAGGCCGCCGGCCGGCTGGCTGCCGGAGACTGCGGCTTCTACCAGATGAACGACAGCGCCCTGAGCGAGTCCGCCGCATCGAACGGTTCGGCCACCGGGAACGCGCCGGTGTCCTCGGTCGTCTTCCCCGGAACCGACGGTTCTTTCCTCATGGTCGTCGACTCCTTCGTCGTCTCCTCCTCGACGGACAACCAGAAGGGCGCGGACGCCTTCCTCTCCACTGTCCTCGATCCCGGAGCCCAGACCGCCGTTTGCGAGGTCAAGGGATGCGTGCCGGTGCGCAACGACGCGGACGTCTCCACCCTCTCCGCCTACCAGCAGCAGGCGTCGCAGGATCTGCGCAGTCAGACGATCCTCAACACGATCTCCTACGGGGAGGTGACCTCGCCGGCGATGCAGGACGGCTTCTTCCAGGCCGTCAAGAACTACATCTCCACCCGCGACTCCTCATCCTTCGGACGCATCCTCACAGATCGCGTCAACGAGGGGGAGGGCGGTCCCAACCACTGACCGCCGGGATTGGCTTGGGTCGGACGTTGTCCGGCCCAAGCCAATCCCGCCCGATCCCACGGCTAGGACCCGTTCAGGCGGAAGCGCGACGGAGTCGCTGCGAGAGGGAGGGCGCGTCAGGCGATCTGGTCGATGAAGGTGAGGACCGAGTGGGGCTCCTCGATGATCTCCTCCAGACGATCGTTGAAGGGGCCGCCGTAGGGCATACCCAGATGGGTATGGAAGGCGTCCTCATCGACGTAGGCCTCCATAACGAAGAACTTCGCGGGGTCGTCGCTGTGACGGTAGACGTCGAAGACGCGGTTGCCGGGCTCGGTGCGGACCTTGTCGGCGAAGCCGCAAATCATCTCCGCGACCTCATCCTCATGACCGGGCTTGGCAGTGAACTGCGAGTGCAGGATCTTCATGGTTCCTCCTTGTGGCGTCACGTACAACACCGCCCTCATTCTATGATGCACACCATTTCAAGGGGGCCGTCACAGAGGTCGACTGCGCGTTCCTCTCCGCTCCGCCATCCCGACCGGTCGCGGCCATCCATGATCAGATCAGTTCATGGTCAGGGTGATGTTCAATCCGTCATCGGGGTGGTACGTCCATGAGGCCCTGATGCCCTCCCACTGACCGTCCTGCATGCCGTCGAGGGCGCGGGTGGCGGACATGCGGGATATGACGGCGTCGGATGCGCCGAGCTTGGCGAGGATGCATCGCAGGTCCTGAACGGACATACCGGACGAATGCCGCTCTGCGCCTCGCGTGCGAAGCGTGAGAGTGCGGCCGCCGTCGCCGAACTGAGCGCCGGCGGGAGAGCCGCACGAGGAGACGGCGGAGGAGAACAGGGTGCTGCGCGTGGCGGAGGCCGACGCCGATGCGGCCGCGACGCCCTTCTCACTCCCGACGGCGTAGCCGCCGACTGCGCCGAGCGTGAGGGCGACGGCAGCGGTGGCGAAGATGGACACGACGACGCCGGCGCGACTCCTGCGGGACGGGCGCGAAGGGTATGGCGCGGCATGGTCGGGTCCGTCGACGGGATAGACGGGGACAGTCATGGGAACTCCTGACGAAGAATTGAAACAGCACAGCCAGCGAAACGCTAGCATGATGGTTTCTAGGATTTTAGTTCATGAGAGTCTGCACCGGTGCAGGCCGACGGATGCCGTATCGTCACGATCTGTTTCGCGCGGGCGGGCCGTACGGCCCGGCCGAGCGAGGCGGCCGCCGGTCGGGGCCTCCCCCGCTCCGCCATCGCGCCTTGAGGTAGCGCCACGCCCGTGGCCACTGCTCAGCCGAGTCGGAGCGCCGGTCGCCGGTACTCGCGCGAGAAACAACCGCGGGTCGTAGCACGGCCGAAGACTCGGGCACGCATGCCGGGAACGCCGGCGAGAACGAACAGGACGGCGTGGTGGGCGTATCAGCGAACGCATTCGCAAGGGTCGACGCGACAGGACGGCATGATAAATCATGGCATAACGGCGCGACCTTCGCAGGCGCCGGCGACTCAGCACCTCTCGATCGTCCTGACTGCTCGTACCGTACAGTCGTAAATATACCGAATTCCCACAAATTTAAAATATGCAGGAAGAATGGAATATGAAAGTGTTTATAAATAGTTCGAATGTGGACTCGATGGTCGGGGCAGCGGGATTTGAACCCACGATCTCCTGCTCCCAAAGCAGGCGCGCTACCAAACTGCGCTATACCCCGCGAAGAAACGAGAGAGTCGCCGCCGGGGAACCGGAGGCGACCCAGCCCGTTCTACAGAGCGGGTGACGGGAATCGAACCCGCACCATCTGCTTGGAAGGCAGAGGCTCTACCATTGAGCTACACCCGCGAGGCGGATCGGCCTCGCCGACCCGCGGACAAGAGTCAGTACTCGATGAGACCGGTCCTGTAGGCCTTCACCAGACGACGGGGCACGGTGATCTCACGACCCTTGACACGAATCGTGTTGAGCTCGGGCAGCTTAGCCTTCCACTGCGAGCGGCGGTTGCGGGTATTGCTGCGGGACATCTTCCGCTTCGGCACTGCCATGAGCCCGCTCCTCTCAAAGTCTGTGGATCGTGCGATCCGTCGGAATCAGGACCGCAGGATACCCTAACGGCAGCGAGCGAGGCCTTTCCAGCCCAAGCAGGGCGTAAGCCATGTGAGATCAGTCCCGTCGTCTCGGTGCCGGTCCGTCGTGCCACGATGCCGTCATGCACGCTCCAACCGCTGCCGGCCCAGCTCCCACACCCACGTTCACCCTGGCCCGGGGCGACCAACCCGAAATCGACCTGACGGTCAAACGCTCCCGCTTCCTGGCCCGGGCGGCGCGCGCGGACAACGAGGAGGAGGCGCGCGGGTTCGTCGCAGCGGTGCGTGCCCACCACCCGGACGCTCGCCACCACTGCTCGGCCTTCACGGTCCCCAGTCCCGGAGCCCTGGCGGTCGAGCGCTCCAGCGATGACGGCGAGCCCTCGGGCACCGCCGGCGGGCCGATGCTCAAGGTGCTGCGGTCAGCGGGGCTGAGCGCGACCGCCGTCGTCGTCACCCGCTACTTCGGAGGAACGCTTCTGGGCACCGGCGGCCTCGTGCGCGCCTACTCGCAGGCGACGGCGCGCGCCCTGGCCGTCGCACGACGAGTGCGCCTGACGACCCGCCACCTGTGGGAGGTGCACGCCCCAGTGGCCGACGCCGGTCGCCTCGAGGCCGGGTTGCGGGACGCGCGCGGGCGCGGAGCGCACGACCTGACCGTGGAGGGAATCACCTGGGGCCCGAACCACGCTGTGCTGACCCTGGCCACCGATTCCCCCGACGCCGTCGGGCTCGACGAACTCCTGGCCGCCCTGACCGGCGGCGGAGCCGAACCCCGCAGCATCGGGCGCCGCACCGTTGAAATGCCGGCCTGACCCACCCGCCGAGCGGATGCTCGGCCTTCACCGTGTTCGCCTTGACAGCCGCAACCATCCGCGCGGTACTGTCTGTCCGGCAGGGGACCCCTTCATCAAGGTCGACGAGTCCCGATGCACGAAGCACGAGAGGAGGGCTCCCATGACGGCCAATGGCGTCATGTGCGCGACGTCCTCCTGCTGTCGGTGTCGATAGGGCGCCTGGCCACGACACTGTGCGCGCGTCGCTGCGCGCATGCCCGGCGCTCTGGGCGAGTCTCGACGCGAACTGTGCTGCAATCGCAGGAACCGCGCGCCTCATCCGCCCTCCCCACCGACGGCCGCGAACCGTCTGCCGACTCCGCTCGGCGCCCGGACCCTGCCGGTTCCCCACTCTTGTTGTTCATCGGCCGCCGTGCCTGCGCGGCCGATCCCGTCCACAGGGAAGCTCACGAGGAAGAAGCATCATGACCTATTTGTCCAACATCACCGAGGCCATCGGCGGCACCCCGCTGGTGCGCATCAATCGCGTCATCTCCGGCCCCGTCACGGTCCTGGCCAAGGTCGAGGCCTTCGAGCCCGCCGGGTCCGTCAAGGACCGCATCGCCCTGTCGATCGTGCGCGCAGCCGAGGAGTCGGGCGATCTCAAGCCGGGCGGCACGATCATCGAGGCCACCAGCGGCAACACGGGCGTCGGCCTGGCCATGGTCGGCGCGGCTTTGGGCTACAAGGTCATCATCACGATGCCTGAGACTATGTCCAAGGAGCGCCGTGCGATCATGCGCGCTTTCGGCGCCGAGCTCGTGCTCACCACGGAGGGCGGCGTCGCCGGTGCGGTCAAGCGGGCCGAGGAGATCCAGGAGGCGACCCCCAACTCGATCCTGGCATCCCAATTCACCAACCCGGCCAACCCCTGGATCCACCGGGAGACGACTGCGCGCGAATTCCTGGAGCAGGCCGGTGAGTTCGACGCCTTCGTCGCCGGTATCGGCACCGGCGGCACCCTGACCGGTGTGGGCCAGGTCCTGTCCGAGGAACGGCCCGACGTCAGGATCTTCGGCGTTGAGCCCACCGAGTCCCCTCTGCTGAGCGAGGGGCATGCCGGCCCACACAAGATCCAGGGGCTGGGCCCCAATGTCGTCCCCGAGATTCTCGACCAGAACATCTGGGACGAACTGCTCCACGTCCCCTCCGACGACGCCATCACCTACGCCCGGCGCGCTGCCGCTGAAGAGGGCCTGCTCGTGGGCGTCTCCTCGGGCGCCGCTCTGGCCGCCATCGATTCCCTCGCCCGGCGTTCGGAGCTCGCGGGCAAGACGATCGTCACCGTCCTTCCCGACACCGGTGAGCGCTATCTGTCCACCCCGTTGTACTCCGAATACCTCAACTGATAGCCCGATCGCGCCACGGGTGCCCGGTTCCCGCCGCCCTCTGAGCGGGCCGGCCGGCGGCGGCACCCGGGAACGGGGGTGCCGCCGCCGAACGTTATCTCGGCCCGGACCCCCTCCGGCCATCGGCCGCCGCGAACGGTCCCGATGGGCGCGGGGAGCCGGGCCGATAGCCCTTCGCCAACGCCCTACGGCAGTGCCGCCCGGCACCGACCCCGACACTGAGGAGCACCATGCACGACCCGAACCGTTCGCTGTGGCACCTGGCCAAGGAGGACTTGACCACAGCCCGCAGACGCGATCCCGCGGCGCGCTCCAGTCTCGAGGTGGCCGTGCTCTACCCCGGTGTGCACGCCCTGTGGGCGCATCGAGCAGCGCATAAGCTGTGGCGCTCGGGCCACAAATTCGCCGCCCGAGCCCTGTCCCAGGCGGCACGGAATGTCACCGGCATCGAAATCCACCCGGCGGCGAGGATCGGCGATCGCTTCTTCATCGACCACGGCATGGGTGTGGTCATCGGCGAGACCGCGGAGGTGGGCGACGACGTCCTCGTGTTCCACGGGGTGACCCTCGGTGGTGTCTCGATGAACCCCGGTAAGCGCCACCCCACGATCGGTAACAACGTGCAGATCGGTGCGGGTGCCAAAGTGCTCGGCCCGGTGACGGTCGAGGACAATGCGAAGATCGGCGCCAACGCGGTGCTGGTCAAGAACCTGCCCGCCGACCACGTGGGCGTGGGCGTCCCGGCGCGCGCCCGCGATCCGCGCACCGACCCCGAACTCATGATGGACCCCACCATCTACATCTGACGACAGCGTCGGACTCGCCGGCCCGCCCCGCACTCGGTCGATCGGCGCCGTTGGCGCACGACGAGGCCGGACGGCGGAGGGCCGCTTCTGCGGACATCATCCGGGCGCGGGTGGTTCGTGCGTGCGGTTCGGCCCGTGGGGCCGGGTTGTCTCCC
>ERZ772973.70-NODE-70-length-73637-cov-5.52926_pt1 | contig 73637 bp, 68 predicted proteins | sample MGYA00580672_ERZ772973 | MGnify/ENA primary metagenome ERZ772973 (study PRJEB29015, sample SAMEA2737938) | human oral metagenome | biome: human oral; feature: human-associated habitat; material: dental | place: China | collected 2152 ...
AGGATCATTTCTTAGATAAATACACAAGAATAGATCTGCAATATAACAACCAAGTGGTCTGCCACAGAGCTCAGACAGCTATAGAACAAGCAAATGAGTAAGGATTTAAAAATATTCATAAAAGAATTAAAAAACGCACAAAATAACAGATTAGATATTATTAGAAATGAAAACAGAAAATAAGATGAATCAGAGAAAATACTTTGCAGGGATAGACATAGGTACTACTAAGATTGTAGCTATCATTGGTTGTGAGAACCAATATGGTAAGTTGGAGATCTTAGGTTATGGAAAGGCCAAGAGCCAAGGTATTTTCCGTGGAATGGTGGGAAATATAGGGAAAACAATTGATTCTATAGAGCAGGCGGTAGCACAAGCACAGGCCAAAGCTGGGGTGGTCATCTCGGAGGCTTATGTGGGTATTGCAGGGCAACATATCAAGAGTAATGAGGCCTCTGACTACATCACACGCGAGAATGCAGAGGAGATTATCACCGTTAAGGACTTGGAAGCCCTTTGCCAATGTGTGATGAGCAGCAAGAACCGATACCCTGGTGAAGAGGTGATTCATATACTTCCACAAGAATATAAGGTTGATAACCAAGAAGATATACATGATCCTATCGGAATGGTAGGCGCACGTTTGGAGGGTACTTTCCATATCGTAACTGGGCAAGTAGCTCCTATCAAGAATATACAACGCTGTGTAACCAAGGCTGGTATTGCCCTAAAGGGTCTTACCTTGGAGCCTATTGCCTCTTCAGCTTCTGTACTGAGTGAGGAAGAAAAGGAAGCTGGGGTTGCCTTGGTGGATATAGGTGGCGGTACTACTGATCTGGCGATCTTCAAGGAAGGTTATATCCGCTATACAGCAGTGGTTCCTTTTGGTGGTAATATTATAGATAAGGACATCAGGGAAGGTTGCAATGTTTTTGACAAACAAGCCGAGCAACTCAAGATTCGTTTTGGTTCTGCATGGCCTGAATATACCAAAGAAAATGAGGTAATCAATATCCAAATGTTCAAAGGACGTGAGCCTCAAGAGATTCAAGTTACTAACTTGGCTCGTATTATTCGTTGTCGTATGGAAGAAATCATTGAAGCTATCTTCAATGAAATCAAAAACTATGGTTATGACCAACCGCGCAAGAAGCTCATCGCGGGGATTGTACTCACTGGAGGAGGTAGCGAACTGAAAGATCTTCCTCAGCTGGTGGAATACCTCACAGGGCTGCCTACTCGCATTGGCCACCCCAATGAGCACTTGGCCAGCAATACCCCTACCGAGCTTTCCTCCCCTATCTATGCTACTGCCATCGGGCTGTTATTGGACGGTATAGAGCGCGAACACAGTGAGGGACAGCGTATTGACTTCTCTCACCTAAGCGATAGCTCTGCACAAGAACTTACTGCTACTATAGAACCAGAGGAAGAAGCACCCGAAGTTGCCGAACCTGTGGTACTTCCTGTAGCAGAAAAAGAACCTGAAAAGGAAAAAGAGGAAGAACACAAACCTGAAAAGAAGAATATCATAAAGACCCTCTCTGATAAGTTTACCGACTTTTTCAAAACTATGGAATAACCATACTTGATTTTTATACTACATTAACGTAAAAAATGGGGATTATATTTGTTAGATACAATTATAATCCTTATTTTTGTCTCTTGATTCATTATTTTACACTATGGAACAAAAAGATGTATATCTGAATGATTTCCAGTCCTTTTTTGGAAAATTCATGGACAAAATCATCGGTTTCTTACCCAGTATAATAGGAGCTATCATTGTCCTATTTGTAGGGGTTTGGATATGCCGACTGATACGAAAATTCGTAAGACGCCTGATGATCGCCCGTTCGGTGGATATTACCATACAGAACTTTGTCAATGAGCTACTGCGCTGGGTACTCTATATTATTCTTTTCCTAACCGTTATCCAAAAGGTAGGAGTACCTGTTTCCTCTTTCTTAGGAGCTTTGGCCGCAGCAGGTGTTGCTATAGGCTTGGCTTTGCAGGGGTCGCTATCCAATTTTGCTGGAGGCATCATGCTCCTAATACTCAAGCCTTTCCGTATAGGTGATTCTATTGAAGCCAAGGGACATATAGGTACAGTGGAGCGCATAGGTATGTTTTATACTACTATTATCAAGTTTGGCAACGAACGTGTAATTATCCCTAATGGACCGCTGTTCTCAGATAATATTATCAATTATTCTCAAAATACAACCCGCCGAGATAATATTATTGTAGGTATTGGCTATGGCTCCGATCTAAAGAAGGCTAAAGAAATACTATATAGACTTGCCAAGGAATGCCCCACTGCCCTACAAGAACCTCCTGCAGTGGTATATGTAGAGGAATTAGCTGATAGTTCTGTAAATCTTTCTTTACGTATATGGTCTAATACGAAAAATTATTTGGAAACTCGTTTTTACCTCATAGAACAAATAAAATTAACCTTTGATAAGGAAGGTATTGAGATTCCTTTCCCTCAAAGAGACGTACATATCATTTCACAATAAAGTAACTAAATTAAGAATATGGCAACCATTTTAGTAACAGGTGGTTTGGGCTTTATTGGCTCTCATACTGTAGTGGCCTTGCAACAAGCAGGTCATCAGGTGATTATCATTGACAATTTGTCGAACGCTTCTATTGAAGTGAAAGACAGAATTGCCAAAATCACAGGAAAAGCACCTATTTTTGAGCAAATAGACCTAAGAGAAAAGGAAAAAGTACAAGACTTCTTCCGCCGTTATCCCAAGATTGATGGCGTTATCCACTTTGCAGCTTCCAAGGCGGTAGGGGAAAGTGTAGAAAAACCCCTTTTGTACTATGAAAATAACATAGCCTCTCTTATCTATATCCTTCAGGAGCTTCAGAAAAGAGAAAACACGGCCTTTATCTTCAGTTCTTCATGTACTGTGTATGGACAGGCCGACAAGCTCCCCGTAACAGAGGACGCTCCTTTCAAGCAGGCCGAATGCCCTTATGGCAATACCAAGCAGATCAACGAAGAGATTATCCGTGATACCTGTGCCGTAGTACCTGCTATCAAAGCCATTTCCCTACGCTATTTCAACCCTATTGGAGCCCATGAGTCTGCCCTTATTGGGGAGTTGCCCAATGGTGTGCCTCAAAACCTGATTCCTTATATTACCCAAACGGCTATTGGCTTAAGAGAATCTCTCTCTGTATATGGAGACGACTACCCTACCCCCGATGGTACTTGTATCCGCGACTATATCCATGTGGTAGATTTGGCCGAAGCACACTTAGCTGCCCTTGAGTATATTCTTCAGGGGAAGATACAAGGCAACTATGAGGTGTTCAATGTAGGTACAGGTAAGGGAAGTTCAGTGCTGGAGGTTATCAAGGCCTTTGAAAAAGTAAGCGGGCAATCCCTCCCTTACAAGATTGTAGGTCGCCGCGCAGGAGATGTCATTGCTGCCTATGCCGATACCCATAAGGTCAATGAAGTATTGGGCTGGAAGGCTAAGCAGACCCTCGAAGATGCCCTACTCTCGGCTTGGAATTGGGAGCAGAAACTAAGAGCGAAATAATCTTTAATTTTTTATCCTATGAAAATAAATAAACTCCTCTCGCTGGTGGCGCTCTCCTTCTCTGGACTCGCCTTAGCGCAAGAGAAATCCTTGGCCACCCTTGTCAATGAGAAAGATGCCTTCTTGGTAGATGTGCGTTCTGAAAAAGAGTTTGAGGAAGGAAGTGCTGCACATGCAGTGAATATTCCTTTGGAAAAGATAGAAAAGGAACTCTCTCAATTCCAAGGAAAAAACAACATCATTGTATTTTGTAGGAGTGGCAAGCGCTCTGAAGAGGCTAAAAAACTCCTTGCTAAGCACAACATTCAGGCAGTAAATGGAAAAGGCGTTGCTTTTCTCAAGTCTCTACAGAAAGAGAACCTTATGGATATGCTCTCTTATCGTACCGATAAGCATACTGCCTTGGTAATCAAAAGTGGCGAAGGTATCAAGCAAGTAGCCGTTGCTTTGGGCAAAGGTGCTGTTCTTAGAAAGCATACTACCGATGTTCCTGCTTTTCTTGTAATGGTCAAAGGAGAAGTACGCTTTTTGATCAATGGTGAAGAAGTACTACTAAAGGCCTTAGACACCTATAATATCCCTGCCAATGTAGAGCATGAGCTTATAGGAGTTCAGGACGAGAACCTTTTTATACTCACCAAATCAAAGTATTTTCAGGAGTAGATGCTACAAAAAAGAGGCTGTCTTTCGTCGACAGCCTCTTCTTCAGTGTATTTGTTCACTTGCTTTTTATTGAATAAACTCTTTTAGTTGTTGTATATACCAATCATAATCATCATACATAACAAAATGGAGTCCTTTATTAGCATATTTAAGTTCTTTTTTAGGTAACTTTGCGTATTGTTGCTCTATCTTATTTTTGGAAAAGCTAAAAACAGACTCTAATAAGACTAAAGTAGGCACCTGTATCTGTTGTATCTCCTCCCTAAGATCTGTATTAGATAATTCACAGACCATTTTTGCGATAGTTTCCCTGTCTGAATCTACACTCCATTGTACTATTTGAGGAATTTTCTCTTTATTTTCAGTATAATAAACCATAGATGACCTTTGTGTTTGCTCAAATTTTTCCTTTGACATATCCACAAACTCTTTAATTATAGGAGTACAATCCTTATTGGGATCCACTTTAAAATCACTATTGGAGAGAGCTGCAAGCGCAGGTAACGCATCTACCACTACTATTTTCTGAAGTAGTTTAGGTTCTTTTGCTGCTATTTTCATAGCAAGTATTCCCCCCAAACTGTGCCCAACTATAATAGGCTGCTTGATTTTTTCCTTTTTGATATAAGAGATGATGGCTTCTGCCCAATTCTCCAAACTTGGATTTTTCACTGGAGTAACCCCTGCAAATCCTGCCATAGTAAAGAGGTAGCAGATATGATTAGGACTAAACTCCTTAACGGTATCTTGCCACACTTCTGCTGAGCAGGCAAGCCCTGGAATAAATAAAATAGGATTTCCTTTTTCTCCTGTTTTTTGTACTGAAAATGGCGCTGCTTGTCCAAAAGTACACAAAGGGAATATAAATAGAAATAAGAGGGTGGTTATAATAACTTTTTTCATATAATTTGGGTTAGGATAGAATTAGAAAAAATATTATATTCTTTTGAGTTGTTCTTGCATCATTCGGATTTGATCCTTGAGCATATTTTGCTTATCTAACTTTTTAGCTTGGGTGAGGTACTCTTGGGCTTCTCGCTTACGTCTTTTTTGCATAGCTATACCCGCCAAGCTCAACCTTGTCATAGCCTCATCATAACTCATATTAAGTCCATATTTGAGCGCTGTCTTGAAGTATTTCTCTGCCTGAGTAAGATTGGTCTGAGAAGAGACAATTCCATATAGATAATTATAATAGCCTCTTTGCTTTTTTATCAAAGCTGTTTCTGGATTTTTGATACGATCCAGCCACTTTTTAGTTCCTACCATATCCTGCTTGCGCAGCCTTAGGAAAGCCAAAAGCAAAAATTCATTTCTAAAGAAAAACAATATAGGAAAAGCCGATAGTAGTATAAGAAATATCCCATTACCAATATTCCCTAAGGTAAATTGATAAATAGCAAATGCAAAGATAAGCACTGCTATAGCAATCTTTATGTATCTGTGAAACATTCGTTATAAAAGTAGATTAAAAAATAGTCGGGATGACTGGACTCGAACCAGCGACCTCACGCACCCCATACGTGAACGCTACCAACTGCGCTACATCCCGAACAAACTTTGATTTGCGGGTGCAAAGATACACCTTTTTTTCTAAACAAACAAACTTTTTTATAATGACTAATGACAAGTATTTTATAATTAGTCACTTGTCATTAGTCACTTGTCACTAATAATTAAAAAGTGGTCTCTCTTGCATAAATTTGTTTACCTTATGGGCAACAGCTTCTAAGAGTTTTTCATCTTTAGCATTATTGATGACCTCATCTATATAGCCTGCTACCACTTCCATATCGGCTTCTTTAAGGCCTCGTGTGGTAACAGCAGCTGTACCTAAGCGGATACCACTGGTTACAAAAGGACTCTTATCATCAAAAGGTACCATGTTCTTATTGGCAGTAATATCAGCCTTCACAAGAACTGTTTCTGCTTCCTTACCACTGATATTCTTGTTTCTAAGATCAATAAGCATTAGGTGGTTATCAGTACCGCCAGAGACAATATTGTAGCCTTTTTCTACTAAGAGCTGAGCCAACCTCTTGGCATTCTTCTGTACCTGAATTGCATAGTGCAAGAACTCATCGGAGAGGGCTTCTGCAAAAGATACAGCTTTAGCTGCAATCACATGTTCCAAAGGCCCTCCTTGGTTTCCTGGGAATACAGAAAGGTCTATTAGGGAGGACATCATACGGATTTCACCCTTAGGGGTTTTAAGACCAAAAGGATTTTCAAAATCCTTACCCATCATAATCATACCCCCTCTTGGCCCACGAAGGGTCTTGTGAGTGGTAGTAGTTACAAAGTGGCAATGAGGAATAGGATCATTGAGAAGACCTTTGGCAATGAGCCCTGCTGGGTGAGCTATATCGGCCATAAGGAAAGCACCTACACTATCAGCTATTTCTCTAAAGCGCTTAAAGTCAATATTTCTTGAATAAGCAGAATAACCTGCCACTATCATCTTAGGCTTTTCTTTTTGAGCTATTTCAGCTATTTTGTCATAGTTCAAAAGGCCTGTTTCCTTCTCTACCCCATAGAATAAAGGTTGGTATAGCTTTCCAGAGAAGTTAACTGAGGCTCCGTGAGTTAAGTGTCCTCCATGAGAGAGGTCAAAACCTAATATTTTATCCCCAGGAGCAAGAGTTGCCGCATATACAGACGCATTGGCTTGCGAACCACTATGAGGTTGTACATTCACATAGGTTGCTCCAAAGAGGGCTTTGGCTCTGTCTATTGCCAATTGTTCTACCTGATCCACTATTTGGCAACCTCCATAATAGCGTTTGCCAGGATAGCCTTCTGCATACTTATTAGTAAGTACAGAACCTGCGGCTTCCATCACCTCTGGGCTTACAAAGTTCTCTGAGGCTATCAGTTCTATACCTCTGAGTTGTCTTTCTTTTTCTTGTTGAATAAGATCAAAAATTTGTTGGTCTCTCTTCATGGAAAATAAATATTTTAAGTGGTGCAAATATAGTTATTTTTTTTCAATAATGAGCCTTTTTACTGAAATTTATTTTCTTATCGTCTTATATATATGATTTGCCCATCTTGCCATTTTACCAGCTGTGAAGCTAAGGCATTAGGCTGATTTTCTTGGTGATAGGGCACTACAAAATCCACTGCCTGCTGTATTTCAGGCGCTATTTGAGCAAAAGTGGCTGCACTTGGCTCTCCGCTTATATTAGCCGAGGTAGAGACAAGCGGACGCCCAAAGGCTTCTATAAGCTGCTTGCAGAAATCATCTTGTACTATTCTGAAAGCCAGTGAATTATCTTCAGCCATAGGAAGATGCTTATCATACACTTTTGTATAAATCACTGAGGTAGGGCGCTGTTGTTGGGCTAAGAAAGTGGCTATCTTCGCAGGTATCTCTACATACTGTGCCAGCATTTCTTGTGAAGCCACCAAGAGTATAAAGCTCTTAGTCAGTGGTCTTTGCTTGATCTGCTGGATACGCTGAATAGCTTTTTGGGAAAAAGCATCGCAGCCCAAGCCCCATATGGTATCGGTAGGGTAAAGTATCACCTTTTCCTCTTGTAAGAAAGAAAGGGTTTGTTGTATTATTTCTTTGAGTTCCATACTACAAAGTTACCTTTTTTCCATGACAAATCCCAGCCTTCTTTTGAGTTTAGTATTTAATTAAGAAATTAGCGCATATCTCAGAAAAAAATAGTACTTTTGCGACGTTTTTAAAAATATATTTATGAATATCATCAAACCGATTTCCATGGGGGCTTTTGCCAGCCTTTTGGTGGCTTGTGGGGGTACCTCCAAGATTGCCTCTTTGCCCTTGGAAACATTAGAAGGAAAAAACATTCCGACCCAGGTAGAAAACCCAAGTAAAGACGAACTTAAGACTTGGCCACACCGAGACTTACTCACCACAGGATACCCAGGTATCTCTCTTGCAGAGGCCTATAAAGCCCTTAAAGGAAGAAAAGCACAAACCGTGATTGTAGGGGTAGTAGATTCTGGAGTGGATATTAACCACGAAGACCTCAAATCTATCATTTGGACCAACCCAAAAGAGATTCCTAACAATGGTATAGACGATGACAACAATGGCTTCATAGATGATGTACATGGCTGGAACTTCTTAGGGGAAATCAATCAGGATAACTTGGAGTATGTGCGTATCCTCAAAAAAGGTGATACCAATGACCCTGACTATAAGCGTGCTGAGGAAAAATACGAAAAAGAATTCAAAGACGCCACCGAAAAAATAGAACTCTATTCTCAAATAAAGGAAAGAATCGCTCAGAGTGATGCCCTTATCCAAAAGCACTTGGGTAAAAAGGAATATACTGAGGAAGACTTGGACAAGATAGATGCCTCCTCCCTACAGCTATTAGGTGCTGTACGTGGTATGAAATACCTATTGAGCAATGGTGCAAGTGTAGAAGAGACCCTAGAGGAACTCTCTGAAGGAATCAAGCACTACGAAGACCGTCTCAAGTACGGGCTTAACAAGGAGTTCAACCCAAGAAAGGTGCTTAATGACAATCCCGATGACATCAATAACAAGATATATGGTAACAACAATGTGATAGGCCCTACTGCCGAAGGCGCTTTACATGGTACCCATGTGGCTGGGATCATCGCTGCTGTACGCCATAATAATATAGGTATAGATGGGGTGGCTGACCATGTACGCATTATGCCTGTACGTACCGTACCCGATGGCGATGAGTACGACAAGGACGTTGCCCTTGCTTTGCGCTATGCTATTGACAATGGTGCCAAGGTGATCAACACCTCTTTTGGTAAAGAGTTTTCCCCACACAAGGAGTGGGTATATGATGCACTGAAATATGCTGCTGAAAAAGATGTACTCATTGTAAATGCTGCAGGTAATGATACTAAAAATATAGATGTGCAACTCACTTTCCCTGACGATAATATAGATGGAAAGGAATTCACCGATACTATGATTACCGTTGGGGCACTCAACTATGAGTATAATGAGAAATTGGTAGCTCCTTTCTCCAATTATGGTAAGAACAATGTAGATTTGTTCTCCCCAGGGGTACAAATATACGCTACTGTTCCTGAGAACAAATACAAATTCTTGGACGGAACTTCCATGGCTGCACCTGAAGTAGCTGGAGTTGCTGCCCTTATCCGTGCTTACTTCCCTAAACTAAAAGCTCGTGAAGTAAAGCAAATCCTTATGGAGTCAGGACTTACCCCTACTGTAAAAGAAGTACTTGTAGGAGGTAGAGGCGAGGAAGAAGAAGGTGAAGCCAAGCGCATGCTTTTCTCCGAACTTAGCAAATCTGGTAAGATAGTGAATGCTTACAATGCTATCATCTTAGCTGCCCAACGCAGTAAATAAGCGCTTTTAGATAAAAAAGGGAAAGAACTAATAAAAATCTTTCCCTTTTTTGTTATTTGATTATTCTTTTCTTTAATTCTTCTATAGTCTTATCAGGAGTTTCGGTACTGAATACATAGAGATTTCCATGTACTGTTCGTATCAAAAAGGCTTGCCCTGTATCTCCCATAAAAGCTTTATAGCTACCTATCTCATCTCCTCGGAAAAAGCCTATATAACCAAAAAAACCAGCAGAACCAAAGACTCTCAGATCCCAAAAAGAAGGCTTATATCGCTCCACATGAGTAATAGCTGTATATTCTATTCTTATCCGCCCGACTATTTTTTTCAGCTCAAAGTATTGTGGGGTCAGCCTCACCGAAATAGGGGCATTGATAGCATATACTACAAGAAGAAGGACACAGATAAAGATATATAGCAAAGACCCATAATTATGTGAATCTGCCAAAAAGTTCTTAAACTCTCGCCATACAATCCCTACAAAAACAAGACTTACCAAAATAGTAACTATTCTTGTAAACCAGCTCCAGTGTACATTAATTTTCTGTTCCATGTTTTTTGATTTAATCATTCTCTAAATACCTTCTCTACTCCATTGAGCTTTTTCAAACCATCTAAGAGGGAATTTAGAGCCTCGGTATTGGAGACCAAAAGAGTAATTTCCCCCTCAAAGATACCGCCCTTGCTCATGAGCTGTATGTTGTTCATACCTATTCCCTTATGGGAAATTAGGTTGGTAATCTCAGCGGCCAAGCCTTTCCTATCTACCCCTATGATCTTGATAGAAGTTTCATACTCTCGCTCAGTGGATTTTATCCACTTGGCAGGAATAATCCTATAGGCATAGTTGGAGAACATGGAAAGCGCATTGGGACAATCCTTCTTATGTACCTTGATACTTCCACCATTGACGGCTATATAACCAAAGATATCATCTCCTGGAATAGGGGTACAACACTTGGAAAAGCTATAATCCAAAACCTGTTCGTCCTTTCCAAAGACAATCATATCATAGTCATGGGCATCTTTGGTTTTTTCAGGTACCACATTGGTAGTAGGCTTCTTTCTAAAGAAGTTAAAGAAAGATGAAGCCGTGCTCCTACTGGAGACAAAGTTCTTGAGCATCTGGTTGTTAATCTCTCCTGTGGCCATTTGATAGAAGACATCTTGGCTTGTTTTAGTTTTGAAATAAGTTACCATATCATTGGTTACCTTTTCGTCCAATGTTACCTTGAGCTGCTTGAGTTTGCGCCTTAGTATTTCCTTTCCTTCTTCGGCTATTTTCTTGCGATTTTCCTTAAGTGCGCCTTTGATCTTGGCTATGGCTCTGGTGGTGGTGGCATAGTCCAACCAGTTGGCATTGGGAGAGGCATTCTCAGCGGTGATAATCTCCACCTGTTCTCCACTTCTGAGCTTGTAGTTTAGCGGAACAAGCTTTCCGTTGACCTTAGCCCCACGAGTGTGCATCCCAACTTCAGTGTGGATACTAAAGGCAAAATCCAGCGGAGTTGCTCCCTTGGGTAAGGATTTTATTTCTCCATTGGGGGTAAAGACAAATATCTCATCGGCATAGAGGTTCATTTTGAACTCTTGGACAAACTCTACTGCATTGGCCTCACTATCCTCCAAAACCTCCTGCAAGCGGTTAAGCCACTGTTCTATCCCGCGCTCATTCTGCTGACCATGTTTGTACTTGAAGTGTGCGGCATAGCCTTTCTCAGCAATCTCGTGCATGCGCTCACTGCGAATCTGTACCTCCACCCATTTGTTCTTAGGTCCTACTACGGTAATATGCAAGGCCTCATAGCCCGTACTCTTAGGTGAGGAAAGCCAATCCCTAAGTCGCGTAGGGTTGGGACGGAAATAATCGGTGACTATAGAATAGATTTTCCAAGCCAAAAACTTCTCATTCTCAGGCGTACTCTTATAAATAATACGAATGGCAAACTTGTCATACACCTCCTCAAAAGGAATTTTTTTGGCCACCATCTTCTTATAAATAGAGTAAATGGATTTAGGTCGTCCCTTGATATAATAATCCACTTTCTCCTTGTCCAAGGCTGCTTTCACGGTTTCGGAGAACTCTTTGATATACTGGAGTTGTTCCTCCTTGGACTCTTCCATTTTACCCAAAATTGCGTAGTATTGTTCGGGTTCGGTGTATTTAAGTCCTAAATCCTCCAACTCGGTCTTGATATTATACAGCCCAATTCGGTGAGCCAAGGGTGCATAGATAAAGAGTGTTTCGGAAGCTATTTTCTGCTGCTTGTAGGTGGGCATGGCATCCATGGTCTGCATATTGTGCAGACGGTCAGCTATTTTGATAAGAATGACCCGTACATCATCATTGAGGGTTAGGAGCATCTTACGGAAGTTCTCCGCTTGGAAAGAGACATCGGTATCACGACTAAGGTCAGATATCTTAGTAAGTCCCTTTACGATTTTAGCAATTACATCTCCAAAATCTCGAGCGATTTCCTCTATCGTAATAGGAGTGTCCTCCACTACATCGTGTAGCAAGGCTGCTGCAATAGAGACTGCATCGAGGCCTATATTGTAAGCTACGATCTTAGCCACTGCTATAGGGTGGAATATATAAGGCTCTCCGCTCTTGCGGCGCTGCTCCTTATGCGCATCCACAGCCACATCAAAAGCCTTGCGGATCAGCTTCTTATCTTCTTCGCTAAGGGTCTGGTAGCTTTCACGTAAGAGGTCTTTATATCTTTTGGCAATTTCTTTGCTTTCTTCAGGGGTATAGTATTCTGTTTCCATGAAAATTTACATTTCTCTAATCAAGGGCTATATTACGTTTTTTTCTTTGATTAAAAAAGTATTTTAACTAAAAAAATCAATGATAATTATCAAAACTTCTCTTTTATTTATAAATAAAAAATTTGCAATTCTATCAAAAAATAACTACTTTTGTGCTCTCTTTTGTCAAACAAATCTCATAAAGTGATGGAACAAAAAAAACGCATCCATTCGGCTTTGGTTTCTGTCTTTAACAAAGATGGTCTTGAGCCTATTATCCAGAAAATGAATGATTTAGGTATTGTTATGTATTCCACTGGAGGTACAGAAGCCTTTATCAAATCCCTCAATATCCCTGTGGTAGCGGTAGAGGACATTACCCAATACCCTTCTATCCTTGGGGGAAGAGTCAAAACCCTACACCCTAAGATCTTCGGGGGTATCCTAAACCGACAAGGTAATGCTTCTGACCAAGAACAGATGCAAACCTATGATATTCCTCAGATAGACTTGGTTATTGTAGATTTGTATCCTTTTGAAGAAACGGTTGCCAATGGGGCGAATGAACAAGATATTATTGAAAAGATTGATATAGGCGGTATCTCCCTTATTCGTGCTGCTGCTAAGAACTTCAACGATACCCTCTGTGTGTCTTCCAAAGAAGACTACCCTGCTCTGCTGAATGTTCTCACTGAAGGCAAAGGAGAAACCACCCTTGCTGAGAGAAAACAGTTTGCCCTACATGCCTTTGCTACTTCTTCAAGATATGATACGGCTATTTTCAACTACTTCAATGCTGATCACTCCGCCCAATTGCTCAGAGTAAGCGAGGACAAGGCGCAAGTACTCCGCTATGGAGAGAATCCTCACCAAAAAGGGGTATTCTATGGCGATTTTGATGCGCTTTTCACCAAGCTACACGGCAAAGAGCTCTCCTATAACAACCTCTTAGATGTAGATGCAGCGGTAAACCTTATGAGCGAATTTGCACATGAAGACCCTACCTTTGCTATTCTAAAACATAACAACACTTGTGGTATTGCCACACGCCCTACTCTATTGGAGGCTTATAATACTGCCCTTTCCTGCGATCCTGTTTCGGCCTTCGGAGGGATTCTTATCGCCAATCGCCCTATAGACAAGGCAACCGCCGAGGCTATCAACCCGCTATTCTGTGAGGTAGTAATTGCCCCTGATTATGAAAAAGAAGCCTTGGAGCTGCTTGAGGGTAAGAAAAACCGCATTCTATTGGTACAAAAGCAAATTTCTTTGCCACAAACGTCCCTTCGTTCTTGCCTCAATGGCTATCTATGGCAGGATAGAGACCTTAAAACTGATGCTGTCTCTGATATTTCTTATGTTACTGACCAGAAACCATCGGCTGAGGACTTGAAAGACCTACTTTTTGCCTCCAAGATATGCAAACACACCAAATCCAACACCATTGTACTGGCTAAAAACAAACAACTCCTTGCCTCCGGAACTGGACAGACCAGCCGTGTAGATGCCCTCAAGCAGGCCATTGAAAAGGCTAAAGAGTTCAAGTTCTCCCTTGAGGGAGCTGTTATGGCCAGCGATGCATTCTTCCCCTTCCCTGACTGTGTAGAAATAGCTCATAACGAGGGAATTCGCAGTGTAATCCAACCAGGTGGGTCTATCAAAGACAACCTAAGTATAGAGTACTGCAATACTCACCAAGTAGCTATGGTGATGACAGGTATAAGACACTTTAAACACTAATGAAGTGAACAGTGAAAAAAGGAAAAGTGAAGAGCGGCTATCCACTCTTCACTTTTCTTTCTCAAAGAAAATAAGTTGTAAGCCACAATAGGTAGTTAAATTAGAGTCACAACACACAATAAGTAACATCAGCAGGAGCAGTAGTACTAACAAGTAATTATAAAAAACGCCTCTTAGAAACACTCTAAGAGGTGTTTTTGTTAAGATTTAAACTGTAGCTACACTATTGTCATACTAAACTTGTTGTTGTTGGCAAGTGCTTAACAACAGAAATGAGTATAATATGAGAAAGGTTGTTTTCATTTTTTAAATCTTTCTCGATTCATATATTATCTCGTTTATTTTTTCAGGATCATAATCTTCAAAAAGGATTTCTCCAAAGTCTTTTTGTGTTGCTCGAACATTAGAAGGCTTTCTCTCATCCCACCAATAGGTGATATGTCCAAATCGGTGTAGAACAATCTTATTTTTACTATATTTAAAAGTGATATACTTTTCAGCGGTATAATTTTCAGGTACTTCAGTGTCTAATTCAATGGTGAAAAAATTGTCTTTAAAAGCAATTCTTTTGAAGAAAAAACCTTCTATACTTGGATAGATTTTTTCATTGTGAAAGAATTTGTACTTATCATCTCCTTGATGAATTAACAAAATAATAGGGGCAACCAAAGTCTTATCGTCATCAGACTTTAAATCGTTGTTATTTTTAAAAACAAGAAAGATATCTTTATAACCATCTTGATTGAGGTCGTGTAGATACATCTTTTTCAGCATAAAGAGCTTAGATTTTTGTATGCGATTGATTACCTCAGAAATATTTTTAAATTGAATCATCTCCCCGCTGTCATTTTGAATGATGCCCTCTTCTGTTATGATGATGTCCTCAGGAGTGGTAAAATCGTTTTTCAAAAACTCTTCGTAATCACCTTTTTTATCACCATTCCTATATTTCTTGTAATAAGGAAGTTTCGTATAAGGAAACTCAAAATAATACATATTTTTATCTTTAACAAGAGTTCCTTCTAAATAATCAGGATAATCATTGTATTCACTCCCCTCTGCTGAAATATATTTTTTAGGCATAGCGACAATATATTTTCCTTCAGATCTATATATTTTTACAAAATCACCATAAGTAGTTTTAGACTCTTCATACTCTGCTTTCCAATAAGTTATTCTCTGTCCTAAAGGAAAGATTTTGTTATCCTTATAACAATATAGTTCCCAACCAAAATTATACTCACCCACCAAAGGAAAAAGCAAGATGTACGTTTTGTTTTCCTCATCAAAATAAACAAAAGGGCTTGAAGTAAGTAAATCATTAGGCTCTTCCTTTCTGATGATTTTTCTAGAATCCTTACCAACAGTTACTGTAATTATTTCAGATATACTATTTTTACCTTCTTCTATTTCATTTGCAACCCTTACATTTTGGCAATTCAACTTATAAAATTCTTCTTTGTTGGAGACATTACATTCTAATTTTAAAAGTTGAACCAGTCCTTTATAGTCTATAGTTGTTTCTTGAATATCAGTAGTATTCTCATTGTTATCTTTCTTACTTGCATTATCATTACAAGAGCAACAAAAGAGAATAATTAATACATTAAAGAATATTATCTTTTTCATATTAGATACAATATTTCACTATATTTTTAATATCAATTGTCATACCAATAACGTTCATATTTTTTACCTCCCTTTACTCCATAAAAGTACTCATCAGGTTCTTCTGAAGAGCTGTAATCACTTGGAGGCGGGCAGTCATATATCAACTTGTTTAAAGGCTCTTTTTTGAGTTTGTTATCCAATATTGAGAAAATATGTTGAATCTCAAAAAACTCTTTATTGTTTGTAATATGGTATTTCCCTATGGCAATTCCAAAGGAATGTCCTTTTTTATCTAATTGACAGATAGCATAATCATTTGTTGTAAAAACTTTTACTGCACCTTTTATTACTTCTTTACCATTTTCTTTTTTAGTGATAAGCACGAGTCTTTCTCTTTGTTTACTATTAGTATAGGTGTAATCAGTAAAACTCTTTAAAACCACCCATTCTGAAACTAATACATTGCCATAAAGTACCTGTCCTCCTCCATCTATAAAATATTTGTTGTTTAAACCAAATATTTTAGCTAATTTCTCAGAGCGATAAATCATCGTTCTACTGACCTCTTTTGAAGATTCTGAAAAGTCAGATAAATCTTGAAAAGAGATATAAGGGAGGTCGTTTTTTATTTCTTGAGCGATTGCTAAAGCAAATATAAAGAATGTGATAGTTGTTAAGATTTTTTTCATTGATTATTTATTTTTAGGAGCCATTAGACGAGGTAGACAAGTCGGATGGGGCGGATAGAGAAAATTTAATTGCTTACCTATCAAAAGTTAAAATAATTTTAGTGTTTCAGGGTCATAATTTTCAAAAGAGACTTTTCCAAAATCTTTTTGAGTTTGAATTATATCAAAATCATCAGATGCATTGTTGAAAATATTTGAAACCTCTACTTTGTAAAGAGAAATTTCATTTGTTTTATAATCTATTGAAAAAGTAGTGTATTTTATTTGTACTGGATCTGTAGAAGTGTTTTCTTCAATAGTAAAAAAACGATTTTCAAAAGAAATATTTCTAAATCCTTCTCCACTTGTAATGTTGTTACTAAGCATCTTACTGTTGAAAAATAGTTTTTCTCTACCTTTATCACTTAAAACTATCTTTATGGTTAAAAAAAGATCATCTCCTGAATCATAAACAATAAACCTATCCTCAATGCCATCTTTGTTTATATCTACTTTTTTTCTAAAAAGAATCTTTCCTAAATCACTATCGTCATCACTAGGCATTACATCCCTTTTCCCCGCTAAAATATCATCATTTAATATTTTAGAAATTACAAAATGCCCGTCCTTATCTTTTTCTAATAAAAAGTCTACACAAGTTTCTTTTTCATAAGTGTTTCCAAATAGTAAAAAACAACATCTGTATTCATTTTTGTTTTCTAAAGGTGTTATTTTTAATGTACTATTGAGAACATCAGCAAAAAAATCTTGCCCATTTATAAAAGGGTCGTAATCTAATGTCATATTAGCAGATAGTTCGTCAATCTTTTCCAACAATTGCTTGGAAACATATTGCTTAAAAAGTACTTCTTGGTTATCTAACGAACCATTATAAACAGATGAATAAAAAGCTTTTAGAGTTGCTATAGCGACTTCTGTATCTGTAGATTCAGCAGCTGCGTTATTAGCATTCTTCTTATCTCTACAGCTAATAAAAGCCATTAAAATAAATATGATAATAATTCTTTTCATAAGTAAAAAATGCTATTTTTTCAACCCATCTAAAACATTTTTCTTTTTCGTATTGAGATGCTACCCAAAATAATTTTCGCTTAAAATCGCTTTGTTTATTCGCTTAATCAGTGCGGGGCCTTCGTAGATAAAGCCTGTAAAGAGTTGTACTAAGCTCGCCCCTGCATGGAGTTTCTCTAAGGCATCTTCTGGGGAGTGTATGCCTCCAACCCCTATGATAGGGAAGCTATGGCCACTTTTCTCGGATAGAAAGCGTATCACCTCGGTAGAGCGCTTGGTTAAGGGTTTGCCACTGAGACCTCCTGTTTCTACCTTTTGGGGAGAAGTCAATCCGTCTCTGCTTATGGTAGTATTGGTCGCTATGACCCCTGCTATGGAGGTTTGTTTTACAATATCTATGATATCCAATAGCTGTTCGTCCGTGAGGTCTGGAGCTATTTTCAGTAATATAGGTTTGGGCTTAGGGAGTTTTTCGTTAGCCTCCTGCAAGAGCGTCAGTAGCTTCTGTAGTGGTTCTTTTTCTTGTAGAGAACGCAGATTAGGCGTATTGGGAGAGCTGACATTTACCACAAAATAATCTACATAAGGAGCTAATTGTCCAAAGCAATAGAGATAATCCTCATGAGCCTTCTCATTCTCTGTCCATTTGTTCTTTCCTATATTCCCCCCTATGATCACCTGTTTGTTTTTCTTTAGTCGGACAATAATCGCCTCTACTCCGTCGTTATTAAAGCCCATACGATTGATAATCCCTTCATCCTGCACCAAGCGAAATAAGCGCTTACGAGGATTCCCTGGTTGGGGCTTAGGTGTTACAGTACCTATCTCTATAAAGCCAAAACCAAGGGAAGAGAGTTCTGAGAAAAGCTCTGCATTCTTGTCCAATCCTGCTGCTAAGCCGACAGGATTAGGGAACTTAATTCCGAACACCTCTCGCTCCAATCGCTTGTCCTTTAGCTGATAACGAGCCCTCAGAAGAGCGGGAACCAGCGGAATGCGATTGACAAATTTGAGCCAACCAAAGGTAAAATGATGTACCTTCTCTGGATCAAAGAGAAATAATAAAGGGCGAATAATACGCTTATACATGGTGATTTTTATTGCAAATATACAATTTTTTACTGGATTTTTACCTACTTTTCTACTTTTTTTCTTGGGAAAAAAGCAGTAACTTTGCCCCTTTGAAACAAATGCTTGTGTTAAGTTACAAACTATGAAAAATTACCTCCTTCCTTTCCTCTCCATTATCATAGGAGTTTGCTTGGTTCTATGGATAAAACCCAGCAATAAGAGTCGCATCAAGTTACTTTTAGCCTTTAGTGGGGCTTTTTTGCTGGGAATGACAGTTTTTACACTTATACCAGAGGTATATCATACGCTTTTTGAAGGAGAGATACTCCGATACACAGCTGATGGGCTTGATACACATACTCATGTCAATGGAAAGACGATAGGGTTTTGGATTATTATAGGGATTCTCTTGCAGATTGTCTTAGAGTTTTTCTCTCATGGAGCTGAGCATGGTCACTTTCACTCCCCTGCCAAGGGTTTGAGAACTCAATTCCCTTGGGGACTTTTCATCAGCCTGAGTATTCACTCTATTTTAGAGGGTTTTCCCCTACATGCACATAGCAATATGGTGTATGGCATCTTTATCCATCACCTACCTATTGCCATGGTACTGACTATTTTCTTTTTAGATTCGGGGATAGGCACGAAGAAAACGCTTATTTTCCTATTTCTTTTCTCCTTAATGACCCCTTTTGGTGCCTTCTTAGCTAATACAGTTCCACAATTGGTGGTCTATCATACCCAAATGAGTGCTATTGTCATAGGTATTTTTCTACATATCTCCTCGGTAATCCTCTTTGAAACCTCTGAAAATCACCATTTCAACTACCTAAAACTGGGTGTGATTGTACTGGGATTTGCACTGGCATACCCACTATAAAGTGAAAAGGTAAAAAGTAAAGAATGTACTCTTACTTTTTACCTTTTACCTTATTATCTTTTATTTAAGTTTCGTCAGTTCTGTAACTTATTGATTTTCAAAACCTCCCCCCTACCCCCCTCCGAGAGGGGGAATGAGATAGTTTATGATTCTCAAGGTGTTATAGAAAGGACATTTTCCAGATTGATAGACAATTTTTATCTTTTTCAACGAATTTATTCCCCCTCTCGGAGGGGGCAAGGGGGAGGTTTCCTTTGCAATATATTGATTATTAATCAATTATAAATCTAATTATAACCTAAAAATGACTTGCGAAACTTAAATCTTTTACCTTTTACCTTTTACTTTATTCTGACAAGTTCTACGTCAAAGATTAAAGCAGCATTGGGAGGGATCACACCCCCTGCACCTTGTGAGCCGTAGGCCAAATCTGAAGGAATCACAAGGCGTGCCTTATCTCCCTCACTAAGCAGAAGAATACCTTCGTCCCAACCTTCTATCACTTGGCCTATTCCTACGGTAAAGTTGAGCGGTTGGCCACGATAGAGAGAGGAGTCGAATACCTTGCCGTCCAAGAGCATTCCTGTGTAATGCACAGCTACCTGATCGCCCTTTTTAGCCTTTTTGCCATTTCCTTTTTCGGTAATCTTATAGAAAAGACCAGAAGGGGTTTTGTCAAAACCTTCCGTATGTTTGGCCAAAGCCTCCTGTTGTTTGCGCCTTTCAGCCTCTATGCGTTGTTGTTTTTCGGTGTTAAACTTCTCAAAGGCAGCAAGTGCATCCCACTCTTGAGCCTCTTTGCCTACTCGGATAATTTTTACTGACTCTATTTTGTCATTTTGACTGATGCTATCAACCACATTTTGTCCCTCTACTACATAACCAAATACTGTATGCTTGTTGTCCAAGTGAGGTGTAGCTCGGTGAGTAATAAAGAACTGACTTCCGTTGGTACCTGGCCCTGCATTGGCCATAGAGAGGATGCCCGCACGGTCATGCTTGAGGTCAGGGTGGAACTCATCGTCAAAGCGGTAACCAGGGGTGCCTGTACCTGTTCCTAAGGGGCAGCCCCCTTGTATCATAAAGTCGGCAATGACACGGTGGAACTTCAATCCATCGTAGAAAGGCACGCCCACTGCTTTGGCGTTGTTCTTCATCTTTCCTTCTGCTAAGGCCACAAAATTGGCCACTGTAGCAGGGGTTTTCTCGTAAGTTAGGCGAAGGAGTATATCTCCCTTAGCCGTATGGATTTGTGCATAAATCCCGTTCTCTAATTTGTTTATATCCATAAGACAAATATTTTAAAAAATAGCTTTGTAAATAGTGGTAAGCCCCATGAAGATAATCAGGGCACCTATGATAAAGAAAATCTTCCTTGTGTGGAGCTTGGAGGTAACCAAGGCCGAAATAGGTGCTGTAAGCACTCCACCTATAATAAGCCCCATGGCAATACGCCAGTTAATTGCCTCTGGTACAGTGATAAAGATAAGGGTACTGACCACGGTAATAGCAAAATTGGTAAAGGTAGAAACCCCTATGACATAGCGAGGGGTATGTCCATTCTTGATAAAAGCACTGGTAACCAGCGGGCCCCAACCCCCACCAGTGAAAGCATCTACAAAACCTGCAAATAGTCCCAAAGGCACTGTCTTAACCTCCTTATTTACTACCTTTCCTCTAAAACCATTATAGAGAATCTTCACCCCTAAGATAATGGTATAAATAGCAATAAATGGCTTGGTGAATTTAGCCCAGCGACTACCTTCATCACCAAGGTATAGCAGCAATAAGGCACCCAATATAGTCCCTATGATAGCAGGTACTAAGAGCCTTTTGATCAGCTCCTTATCCATATTCTTGAGCTTGAAATGGCTGATACTCCCAGCCGCTGAGGTAATAGTCTCCGAAGCATGAATACTCCCACTAATAGCGCGTGGATCCACATTCATCATCAGCAAGATAGTTGCACAGATTACCCCATAGCCCATACCCATGGAACCAGCCACGATCTCCGCCCCACAGCCTGCCAATATCATCCAGTAAAACAAATAGTTATCTTGAGCTAAGTAGTTTCGCAAAGGGACAAACGTCTCGGCTGTATATATAGTGTAAAGAGTTATGGCCAATAAAAGGAAAAAGGTTAAAAACAAAAATAACCGATTCCGTTTCTGTCGCTTAAGCGAATAAGGCTGAACCACAACGGTTTCGTTATTTTCATTTTTATCAAAATCTTTCATGTATGATACAATTATAGGTCACTGAAACAAAGGGCAAAGGTATGACTTTTTTTTATAACCATAAAGCAATAACAATTATTTTTCAGCAAACACATTCCTATATCAAAAAAAATACGTACTTTTGACCTTAATTATAAGACTTAGACTTTGAACCAAAGAACCCTTGTTTTAGACGTAAATCCGCAGGCTTTCTTCGGAGAGCAGAATAGTACGATTGAACTACTAAAAACTTATTTCCCGAAAATAAAAATCGTTGCTCGTGGCAATGAGATACATATTTTCGGCGAAGAAGCACTGCTTGACGAGTTTGAAAAACGATTGGGACAACTCATTCAGCACTTTGAGAAATACAATCACTTAGACAAAAATACTATAGAGCGTATTCTCTTCTCGGATACGGGTTTGCTCCCTTCCACCTTATTAGATAAGGACTTTATTGTACATGGTGTAAAAGGGAAAATCATTCGTGCACAGACACCCAACCAACAGAAGTTATTAGAGCTTATCGGCAAGAACGATATGGTCTTCGCTATAGGCCCTGCGGGTACAGGTAAGACCTATACCAGTGTAGCACTGGCTGTAAGAGCTCTGAAGGACAAGCAGGTAAAGCGCATTATCCTCACCCGTCCTGCGGTGGAGGCTGGGGAAAATCTCGGTTTCCTCCCTGGGGATCTCAAGGACAAGCTGGATCCCTATATGCAGCCCCTCTATGATGCGCTGATGGATATGATCCCTTTTGATAAGCTCAATTCCTTTATTGAAAATGGTACCATACAAATCGCTCCTTTAGCCTTTATGCGCGGACGCACCTTGGACAATGCCTTTGTCATCTTGGACGAGGCTCAGAACACCACCTATGTACAGATGAAGATGTTTCTCACTCGTATGGGAAAAAATGCCAAGTTCATCATCACAGGAGACCCAGGGCAGATAGACCTTCCGAAAAAAACTGCCAGTGGCCTTTCCGAAGCCCTACGTATCATCAAGGGAATCAAGGGCATAGGTACGCTATGGCTTGATGATAAGGACGTGGTACGCCACCCCTTGGTCAAGGAGATTATCAATGCTTATACCCGCGCCGAGAAAGAGGAGGGAGAGGAAAATTAAAGTCGTTTTTGCTCAAAAAAGGCCTTGACTAATTGGCTACATTCGTCCTGCAATACCCCCTGAACAACCTCTGTACGTGGGTGCAATAACTCACCATGAAGATGATAACCCCGCTTGGTATCCGAAGCCCCATAGACCACACGGCCTATTTGGCTCCAATAGAGCGCCCCTGCACACATCACACACGGTTCAAGGGTTACATAGAGCGTACAATCCTTAAGGTACTTACCCCCAAGGTATTCACTGGCTGAGGTGATGGCTTGTATTTCGGCATGGGCAGTAACATCATGGAGTAGCTCAGTGAGGTTGTGCGCCTTGGCGATAATCTTTTCATTTATCGTGATAATAGCCCCTACGGGTACCTCGCCTGCTTCAAAGGCTTTCTCTGCCTCTTGCAGGGCTTTTTGCATAAAATATTCGTCTTTGTTAATTGTCATCGGTTAATGGTTAATGATTAATGCCAATAATGATTAATGATTAATGATTAATGACTTATGCTCATACTATTATACTTGAATTGACAATTAACAATTGACAATTAACAATTATACTTATGGCTGAACATAATGATTTTGGGAAGCAATCCGAAGAGGAAGCCGTACAATACCTAATAAATTTAGGCTATACAATCCTTGAGCGCAATTATTATTGGCAAAGTGCTGAGATTGACATCATTGCTCAATATCAGGATATGCTGGTCATCGTAGAGGTGAAATCCAGACGATCCGCCTATTATGGAGAGCCTTATTCCTTCGTCAGTCCGCATAAGATACAACTCTTGGCCAAGGCTACCAACCACTATATCAAGACACATAATTTGGATTTGGAAGTGCGTTTTGACATCATCTCCATTGTAAAGAATGATGCCGAATACCACTTGGAACACATAGAAGATGCCTTCTTTCCTTTTTCATAAGTGAGTAAAAAAGGGTGCATGAATGCACCCTTTTTTGTTATCTTTTATTAGCTTTCTCTAAGTATTTGTCCAAGGCCATTGTCATAGATGGTGTCTCAGGCAAAGGGGCTTGTATATCTATCTTAAGACCAGCCTCCTCAGCTGATTTCAAGGTAGAAGCTCCGAAGACTGCTATACGTGTAGTGCCTTGCTTAAAGTCGGAAAAGTTCTTAAACAAAGACTCTACCCCCGCAGGGCTAAAGAAAGCCATTACATCGTACTTCACATCTTTCAAATCGGAAATGTCAGCATGAACTGTCTTGAACAAAATACCCCGTTTCCAGTTGAGTTTCAGATCTTCCAATGATTTCTCTATGGCAGGGCTAAGCGCCTCGGAAGTTGGGAAGAAGAATTTTTCTTCCTTATGCTTTTTCAGAAAAGGAAGCAGATCAGCAAAATCTTTCTTTCCCACGTATATCTTTCTTTTCCTATAAGTTATATATTTTTGCAAATAAAAAGCAATCGCTTCCGAAAGGCAAAAATAACGCATAGTATCAGGCACTTTAAAACGCATCTCTTCAGCCACTCTAAAGAAATGATCTACAGCATTCTTGCTTGTGAGGATAATGGCTGTATGATTTTGAAGTTCAATCTTCTGAGCTCTCAAATCTTTTCCTGTTACTCCCTGTACTTCTGTAAAAGGACGAAAGTCAATTTTTACTTTGTACTTTTCTATGATTTGGTGGTAAGGTGAATTTTCTGATTGCTCGGGTTGGGAAACCAAGATTGTTTTCACTTTCATAATTTTCTATTTATTGATTAGATATTATCCAGTTAATAAAAATATAGGGGGCTATTTCAAAGGCGCAAAGGTACAAAATAAAATAATACCAATACATTCTTAATTCACTTTTGTACAATTTCACAAATGAAATAAGGCCAAGTACTTGTATATACAAGAACACTATTAACGAAAAAGCAAACAAATATATATTATACGCTGCAACATAGCTATTGACAAAGAGCAGCAATACCAAAATCAAGGCGGCATAGTTCGTATAACTCAGGCGTATAAAAAGATAAGATCGTGAGAAGTTATCCATATCCAACACATAGCTCACCCAACGCTGGAAGGCTATCTTGATCAAGATAAAAAGTGCTACGCCCGCCATCACTATATACTGCTGAGGAATGGCATAAAAAGAGACTTCTACATGAAAGAATCTCAAGACCTTCCAAATGGCAATACTCAGGATTGCCCACTGTACCACCAGCAGTGAAGTGGTAAAAAATACGCCACTACGCTCTCGCTTGTTAAAGATGATAATATACTTATTATTGGTAAGCAAATTGAGAAACTCTCTAAAGCGAAAAGCATGATAAGCCTTTATGAAAGCCATAATCCCTAATATTAGGACAAATATTAGGGAAATCCAATCCTTATGAGAAGTTGTAACCAAAGTCCATTCCATAAAATACTATTATAAAGAGTCCAAAGGTTGCGTTCCCTCAGGTGGCAATATAGGTGCTTGCTGCTTTCTAAGGAGACTATCTTCCTGCTTTAAACGAGCTTCTACCCGAGAGAGTATATGCCTACATTTCTCAGGTTGAGCAGCATAATAAGATATATTCTGTGCCAGCAGCAGGCTATCTACTCCATATTTCTCATAAATAAGAGAAGAAATATCGGCACCTTGCTTCACATAGAAAGAAGCGTCTATACTCTTGGTTGCATTCAGTATTGCTAAGTCATAGAAGACCTGTTCCATCTCTCCCTCCGATAGTAATTTCTTAGGAGAAGGAACCACTTGGGAACAAGCCACTAAAGACAAAAACAAGAGATAATAAGCAAACTTCACTTTCTATTTATTTGCGGTGCAAAGATACGATTTTTTTCTAAATAAAATATTTTTTCGGAAATATTTTTCTCTAAAACCAACAACTAACCACTGACAACTAATAACTAACTACTATTTAGCTATATTAACAGCTCTTGTTTCGCGGATAACAGTTACTTTCACCTGTCCTGGGTAGGTCATATCGGTTTGTATCTTTTGAGAAAGGTTAAAGGAGAGTTCTGCTGCTTTTTCATCAGATACTTTTTCACTCTCTACAATCACACGTAGCTCACGACCTGCTTGTATAGCGTAGGCTTTCTTCACTCCTTGGAAAGAGAAAGCAGTATCTTCCAATTCCTTAAGACGCTGGATATAAGAATCCAACACCTGTCGGCGCGCTCCAGGTCTTGCCCCTGATATGGCATCGCACACCTGTACTATAGGAGAGAGTAGAGAAGTCATTTCTATTTCGTCATGGTGAGCTCCGATAGCATTGCATACTTCAGGCTTTTCACCATACTTTTGTGCCCATTCCATACCGAGGAGTGCGTGTGGTGTCTCAGTATCTGTCTCAGGTACTTTACCTATATCATGCAAAAGTCCTGCACGCTTGGCCAATTTCACATTCAGTCCCAGTTCAGCGGCCATAAGCCCACAAAGGCGCGCTACCTCACGAGAGTGTTGCAAGAGGTTTTGCCCATAGGAAGAGCGGTATTTCATACGACCTACAGCCTTGATAAGTTCTGGGTGGAGGCCATGGATACCCAAGTCTATGATGGTGCGCTTACCTATCTCGGCAATTTCATCTTCTACTTGTTTGGTAGTTTTTTCCACTACTTCCTCAATACGTGCGGGGTGGATACGCCCATCGGTAACCAACTTATGGAGAGAAAGGCGTGCTATCTCCCTACGTACAGAGTCAAAGCAAGAAAGGATAATTGCCTCTGGGGTATCATCTACAATGATTTCCACTCCTGTGGCAGCTTCCAAGGCGCGGATATTACGCCCTTCGCGGCCTATAATGCGTCCTTTTACATCATCGGATTCAAGGTTGAATACAGATACACAGTTATCAATAGCCTCTTCTGTTCCTATACGTTGTATGGTGTTGATGATAATCTTTCGCGCCTCTTGGCGAGCAGTGAGTTTTGCCTCCTCAATGGTGGTCTGTATATAGGCCATGGCATCGGTCTTGGCTTCATTCTTAAGGGAGTCAATCAGCTGGGTTTTAGCCTCTTCGGCAGTCAGTCCAGAGATTACTTCCAATTGTTTTACTTGGCTCTTGTGGAGCTTATCCACTTCCTCCTGTTTCTTATCCACAAGCAACATGCGGTGGTTACACTCCTCGGTCTTCTGAAGCAGTTCTTCGTTGAGCTTCTTGTTCTGAGCCAGTTCGTTGGAGACTTGGGACTCTTTGTCCTTAATACGTTTTTCTGTCTCGGAGATTTTCTTTTCTTTGGCTAAGATGAGTTTCTCATGCTCGGCCTTGAGTTCTAAGAATTTTTCTTTTGCTTGGTAGATTTTTTCTTTCTTAATGTTTTCGGCTTCTACTTTTGCCTGCTTTAGAATATTCTGAGATTCCTCTTGGGCATCTTTGACTACCTTAAAAGCATATTTTTCTTGTCTTTTTTTCAAAGAATACCACACCAAGATGCCACCTACAAAAATTCCAATAATGGCACTACCTACTACTGACATTGTTACGTCCATAAAATAAAATATAATTATACAAAAAAGCCTGCAAGAAGGATATATATGAATAAACTCCTAAAAAGCATATTTAGAGCTAACAAACCCTTCAAGTATCCGCCAAGTGAAGGCGGCACGCTTTGGTGATTTGACTCACTCTTCTGAATTATTTTCTGTTGAGTTTACCAAAAAAACTATTCTTGCAGGCAGTAATTTTTATCTATATATTACTGATTTCTACTAAAGTCTGATGTATTTTTTCTAATCTTTCAATATTTTTATTCTTTTGATTTTCATCAGCAAGGCTTTCCTGAAAAAGCGGTGTAGCCAAAGAAATGGCACACATAGCCAAGGAATCTTGGCGATCTTTTATAGGAAAATTCTGCTCAAAATACGTAATTTGTTTGTTAATCCTTTCTGCTGCTTGGCGATAGGCCTCCTCCTGTTCCTTATCTATCTTTAGAGGATACACCCTATCGGCTATTTTCAAGGTGATTCGTAGCTTTTCACTCATTACTTATCATGTGAAAGTTGTACAATACATTGCTCTATTTCACGAATGAGCCTACCTATTTTGAGCTTGGCTTCCGTTTTAGTTTCATCACTGCCTAAAAGAGCTTGGGCAAGCTTCAGTGCCTGATACTTCTGTTGGCTCTGCTGGTTCTGTTGCATAAGTTCCTGCAACTGGCCTTGTAGCGCTTCTACTTGAAGGATCAGTGCCCTATTTCTCTCTTCCAAAGAAAGTACATACTGCTGTACCTGAGGAAGTAACCTCTCTATTTTTTCAATCCATTCTTCCATTTCCTTGAGAAGAGATAATAACCCTTACTTTTGGTGTGCAAAGATAATACTTTTTGAGGTTATAAACAACTATTCAGCAAATTTTATTTTTTGAGCGCTAATCGTAGCTTATTTGCGCTATTTTCACTATCTTTGTCCTACTGAATTTCAAAAAGCCAATATATGTTATCTATCAATGATACTCAATTAGTTATCCTTGACATTCAAGGGAAATTATCAGAAATCGTCTATCAGTCCCAAGAGGTACTAAAACAAAGCAGCAGCCTTGTGCAAGGCTGCCAACTATTGGATATTCCTATTGTATGGGTAGAACAAACTCCTGAAAAATTGGGAGCTACCTCACCACTTATCGCCCAGCACCTCACTGGTCTATCCCCTATTGCTAAGGCTACTTTCTCAGCTTATGGCACTCCTGCTTTTGTGGAAGCGATCAAGGCCAATGCTCGTAAGCAAGTGCTGCTTATCGGGATAGAAACACACATCTGTATCTACCAAACGGCAATGGATCTGATAGCGGCAGGCTATGAGGTCTTTGTCGTAGCCGATGCGGTCTCCTCTCGTACAGAGGAAAACAAAAAAATAGGTCTTGAGATGATTGGTCAAAGGCAAGGGAAAATCACCAGTGTAGAGGCGGCTCTCTTTGCCTTACTGAAAAGCTCTACTCATGAGAAATTCCGAGAAATCGCAAGGCTTATCAAGTAAATTAGAATTCTACCTTACCATCAGAAGGGTCATCATTCCGCCCACTGAAAGCACTATTGACATCTCCTTTAGGCACTGGTGGTGCTTGGGGTATTGGTAGTCCTGCTTGAGGTAATGATAGTCCTGCTTGGGGTAATGGTAGTGCTGCTTGGGGTTCCTCGTCTTGGTTCTTTCTGGACGAGAAAGACTGTACCCCTTGTCCAGCAATTGCGCCTGAGAAGAGGGGGTTGAGATTGCTGAAAACCCCATTAACAAACTGCAAACGAATATTGTCCAATCCCCCATTACGGTGCTTGGCTACGATAAACTCCGCCTGATTGGCTGTAGAAGTGGCTTCAGCATCGTCCCATGTATCCAGTTTGTAATACTCTGGACGATAGAGGAAAGTTACAATATCGGCATCCTGCTCTATAGCTCCCGATTCACGCAAGTCAGAGAGTTGGGGGCGCTTGTGTCCTAAACGGCTTTCCACATTACGCGAAAGCTGAGAAAGGGCGATGATAGGCAGGTCTAATTCCTTGGCCAAAGCCTTGAGGTTACGAGAGATCGTGGAGATTTCCTGCTCACGGTTTCCGACTCCCTTGCCCGAGGTGTTGGCTGTCATCAGCTGGAGGTAATCTATAAATATGATTTTTACCTTATGCTGAGAGACCATTTTGCGCGCCTTTGCCCTGAGGTCAAAGATAGAAAGTGAAGGGGTATCATCTATATACAAGGGGGCTTCCAAGAGGCTTTGGGTCTTATGAGTGAGTCGCTCAAAATCCGCTTCGGTGAGCTTTCCTGTACGCAGCTTATCGGAGCTAATTCCCGTCTCGGACGAGATAAGCCTTGTGATGAGCTGAATAGAGGACATCTCCAAGGAGAAGAAAGCCACTGGAATCTTGCTATCTACCGCTATATTGCGTGCCATGCTCAGGGTAAAGGCTGTTTTCCCCATCGCTGGACGTGCTGCTACTATAATAAGGTCTGTGGATTGCCAACCTGCCGTAAGTTCATCTATCTGGGTAAAACCTGAGGGTACGCCACTGAACTCCTCTTTCCTGTTGTGTAGCTCTTCTATCTTCTTGATCGCCTGCAAAACTAAGTCATGTGCTGATTCCGAAGTACGGGTGTTCCCTTGAGAAATGGAAAAGAGCTTTCCCTCTGCTTCATCTAACAAGTTTCTGGCCACAACTTCATCATTATAGGCATCTTCTATGACCTCATTGGACATCTTGATAAGCCTACGTTTGATATATTTCCCTTTAATATAGCGTGCATATTCTTGGATATTGGCTGAAGAAGATACCTTTTGTGTCAAACCGATCAAGTAATCTGTTCCTCCTATCTCTTTCAGGGTGCCATCTTCGAGTAATTGTTCACGTACTGTGAGCATATCTATAGCCTTAGCGTCCTTGAAGAGTTTATCTATAGCTGCATAGATCTTTTGGTGTGCAGGCGCATAGAAAACCTCCTCGGAAAGAATATCAATTACCTCATCTACCCCTCGCTTATCTATAAGCATACCACCGAGTACAGCCTCCTCCAATTCTAAACTTTGGGGAGGAATCTTACCCTTCTCAAGAGAAGGAATAGCTCGCGGTGTCATTACAGATTCTACAACTTGTGGAGAAATATTTTCCATATCTTTAATTTTTAAGCACTTAGATTTTTGTACTACTTACCTTAAATCTTGCGCAAAAATACATGCTTTTTTTGACAAGAAAAATACTCCCCTCCTGCTCATGGTTCTTCCGATGTCCTTCCTAAGATGAAAACTCTTAAAAATAAAAAACTAAAAAACTGATTTTAAGCTCTTTCATCATTTCTCTATCACCCTTGTTAAATAAAATTTTTATTTTTCAACAAAAACAACGCAATGGTTAATTGTCAATTAATAAGCCATGATTAATGGCTGATTACTCAAGGAGCTCCTTTTTACCTTACTATTTTATAGTCCTTATTTTTCTTTTTGTTACTTGTAAATGATTGACTTACAACAAACTTAATCAATTAATGACTAAGCATTAACAATTAATAATTTTTTCGTAACTTTGCCACAAGAATAGATGCACTAAAAATCATATTTAAATGAAAGAAGTAACTCGTTTGTTTGATATTCCAGTTTATCAATTAGAACAATATCCTATTGAAAACGCATTAGTTACAAAATATAACGAAAAGTGGGTTCCCCTCTCTTCCAAGGAGTATGTGGAGAGGATCAATCAAGTAAGTCGCGCTCTGCTACGCTTAGGCGTAAAACCCAAAGACAAGATTGCGATGGTCTCTTCCAACAATCGTACTGAGTGGCATATCTTGGATATGGCGATTATGCAGATTGGCGCACACAATGTACCTATCTATCCCACAATTCCCAAGGAGGATTACATATATATCTTCAACCATGCCGAGGTAAGATATTGCTTTGTTTCGGACAAGGACTTATGGGATAAGGTCTCAAGTATCACCTCGGAAGTACCTACCTTGGAAGAGATATTCTCCTTTGACCCCATAACAAATGTGTGCGGTTGGCAGGAAATCCTCTCCAAAGGAGAAGATACTGAAAACCAACCACAGGTAGAAGCACTCAAAGCACAGATACAGCCTACAGATATGGCTACCATTATCTATACTTCGGGCACTACCGGAAAGCCCAAGGGCGTAATGCTCTCTCATGATAATATCCTGAGCAATATCAAGAATTGTCATTCAAGAGTACCTGTAAAGGCAGGTGATGCCTGTCTTAGTTTCTTGCCTGTATGTCATATCTTTGAGAGAATGCTCACTTACCTATACCAATATAATGGTATTCGCTTGCACTTTGCCGAATCTTTTGAAAAAGTAGCTGTCAATATAAGTGAAGTAAAACCACGACTAATTACAGTAGTACCGCGTGTAGTTGAAAAGGTTTATGACAGTATCTACAGCAAGGGGATTGCACTCTCTGGTATTGCTAAAACCTTATTCTTCTGGGCTTTGCGATTAGGATACCGATATGAGCCTTACGGCAAAAATGGTTGGTGGTATGATATGCAACTCAAGGTAGCTCGCAAACTTATTTTTTCCAAATGGAAAAAGGCATTAGGTGGTCACTTACAGATGATTTGTGGAAGTGCGGCACTACAACCACGCTTAGTGAGGGTGTTCTCTGCCGCTGGAATCCCTATTTGGGAGGGGTATGGCCTTACAGAAACTTCACCCGTAATCTCTGTCAATTGTAAGAAGGGACATCTCTGGAAAGTAGGAACTATAGGCAAACCTATTGATAATATTGAGGTAAAGATAGCCGAAGATGGCGAAATCCTCTGCAAAGGGGCTAATGTCATGCTCGGTTACTACAAAAATGAAGAGCAAACCCATGCCGCTATTGACCAAGACGGATTCTTCCACACAGGAGATATAGGAGTGCTGGACGACGAAGGCTTCCTGACGATTACTGACCGTAAAAAAGAGATGTTCAAGACCTCAGGAGGAAAGTACATAGCACCCCAATATATAGAAAACAAGCTCAAGCAATCCCGCTTTATAGAACAAGCCATGGTAGTAGGCGAAGGAGAAAAGATGCCAGCTGCCTTTATTCAGCCTAATTTTGCTTTTGTACGTGAATGGCTCAAGCGACATGGAGAGAAAGGTACTCTAAGCAATGAAGCCCTTGCCAAGGACACACGTGTGCGTGAGCGTATAGGCCAAGAAATAGAACGCATCAATAAGCGATTGGGCAAGTGGGAACAGGTAAAAGTCTTTGACCTTACCCCTGATGAGTGGAGTATAGATGCTGGACACCTCACCCCTACCCTAAAGCTCAAGCGCCGCATTATTCTTGAGAAATACAAGGATATGTACAATACTTTTTACAACAAAGAATCTTAGAAAACATTCATTATGATATATCGTTTTAGAGTAATTTTAGATGTGGATACCGATGTCTTCCGCGATATAGAGGTGGAAAGCCACATCAGCTTGGAGGATTTCCACAAATGTATCTCCACCTCCTTTGGCTTCAATGGGGAGGAAATGGCCTCTTTCTACAAGAGTGATGAGGATTGGAACCAAGGAGAAGAGTTTAGCCTCTTTGATACCGAAGGAGATACGCCTGTGATGGCCGATACCGTCTTGGAATCGGTCATGGATGAGGACAACCGACATTTCCTCTATGTATATGACTTCTACAATATGTGGACTTTCTTTGTAGATCTGAAAGAAATAGGCCATAAGGTAGAGGGGGTTACCTATCCCCATATCCTAACTACCCATGGGTTTGTCCCTGAAGATGCTCCAGAGAAAAACTTCGTAGCGGAGGATTTTGATGAGTTTGACTCAGAGTTCAATGACTTTGAGTTTGACCAAGATGAATTTGACGAATATCACGGCTATAGTGAGGACGAATATTATTCTTAAAAAAGCATGATTACCGATATTCTCTTCTATAGTATTCTTATAGTTACTATAGGTATGAGCTACTATGGCTTTACCCATGAGGCTTTCTTTCGTCGCTATATGTTCAATGTCAAGGCTGTACAAGGCGGAGACTACCTACGATTGCTCTCCTCTGGCTTTCTGCATGCTGGGTGGGAACACCTGATATTCAACATGATCTCTCTGTTCTTCTTCCACAAGATTATCATAGAAGAAATGGGAGCAGGGGTCTTTATGCTCATCTATTTGGGAGCCATCATCTTGGGTAATCTTTTCTGCCTATACATCTATAGGCATCAGCCCTATTACTCTGCCATAGGCGCCTCAGGAGGTGTCTCTGGTATTATCTTTGCAGCCATAGCTCTCGTGCCACAACTAAGGGTGAATTTTATCCCTGGTTGGCTCTTTGGGACTATTTATTTTGGTTATTCGGTATACCAAATGCTCAACCCTCGTGAGGGGGACAATGTAGGGCATGCGGCTCACTTAGGAGGGGCTATCTTTGGGATCATTGTTATTGCCCTTTTACAGCCCCTACTTGTAGCAGAGAATGCGCTTTACTTAGGCATCATGGCGCTACCCTTGGGCTATATGGGATACCGATTACTACAAAAATAATTTTCCTTATCTTTGCGCCCACTTTAACCCTTTAAAAAAATGTTAGACCTCTTTAACACTCAAATCGAGTCCCTTTCTATACATCAGGTAGGGAATATGCAGAAAGGAGAAAACCTCTTTCTCTCTCAGCAGCCCTATGTCCTAAACGACCAAATCACCAGTGTACTCAAGGAATATTTCCTAAAACCCTTTAGGGAAAAGGAAGAAAACTATATGCGTTTTGTCAATGAAACTTCCTTGGAGTTCAATGAGATGTTTGGCATCGCCTATGAGGTTTTCAACAATCCCTCTACCATACATACCCATTCGCTGCGGATTGCTCAGCTATTATATGAGCAGTCCAACCACCCTCACATAAAGTCTGGCGAGCTCTATGTAGCCTATCTCACTCATATCACCCTTGACAATACGAAGGTGGATGCCATTGGGATTTTCAAATCCGAGATGAAACAGAATTTTCTCCAATTTGAGCAAGGACAAAGCCAATTAGAAATCCTCTTGGAAGAAGGAGTGAATGTTAATCGCTTGGACAAGGGTTGCCTTATCTTCAATGTCAATGAAGAAGGTGGATACAAAATACTTTCTGTGGATAGCAATCGTTATGATACCAAGTACTGGACAGAACAGTTCTTAGGAATTGATGTGCTTGCCGATGATGCTTTCTTTACCAAAAAGTACCTCAAGATGTGTCAAGACTTCGCCAAAGAGGTTGTCCTCCCTACCGAGGGGAAGCAGGAAGAAATCCTATTTATGAACCGTGCAGTGAATCACTTTGCCAAAAACGATGAGTTTGAAGAAACCCACTTCCTCAATGAAGTCTTGGGTGACAAGGTGTTCAAGAAGGAGTTTGCTGCTCATGAGGACGACGAAGACCAAAGTCCTAAGGAAGGTTATATGGATCTGATTCCAGAATTTCAAAACTTCAAGGAGACCAAGGGTAAGAAATACTATATAGAGGACGTCTCCTCCTTCCCCATTGTCAATAAAGCGGTATCGGATATGCGTAAAAAAATCAAGAATATCATAGACCTTGATACCAATGTACAAATCCGTATGGACTTTATCAACCCCGAATCTGCTGAGAAATTTGTAGAAAAAGGTTGGGACGAAGAACGCGGTATGTTCTACTACCTTATTTACTTTAACGAAGAGAAAAAAAGCTAATGAAAATACTTCCCAAATGGGCAGAAATGCTCAATCAACTAGGAGAAAAACAGACTCCTTGCTTCTTTGTTGTCAATTATGAAGGAACCCAAGGACAGGTATTTCCGCTCTCAGAATTACCACAGGACATTCATTTTTCCTTTTCTGAAGAAAAAACACCTATTTCCGATCCTATTACAATAGAAAAACATCCCATTCCTTACAAAACTTTTGAGGAATCCTTTGAAAAAGTATTTTCTCACTTAAAAAAAGGGGATACAGAGCTTATCAATCTTACTTTTGCTACAGAAATAGCACCTATTTCTTTAGAAAAAGTATACCACAATGCCAAAGCCAAATACAAAATCCTTTACAAAGACGAATGGGTATGTTTTTCTCCTGAAATTTTCATAAAAATAGAAGCCAATAAGATAAAAACCTATCCCATGAAGGGAACTATCAGTGCTACCATTCCCAATGCTGAAGACCTGCTACTAAATAATCAGAAGGAAATAGACGAACACCACAAGGTTGTCGCTCTACTATCAAAAGATTTAGAACAAGTTGCCTCCGAGGTACAAGTAAGTAAATTTCGCTATGTGGATGTGATAGAAAAATCTACAGGAAACCTACTACAAACTAGCTCCGAAATTGTGGGAACGCTCTCTGCTAACTGGTATGACCACTTAGGTGATATTTTGGTTAAGCTCCTTCCTGCTGGCTCTATCTGTGGGGCACCAAGAGAGAAAACTATGGAAATCATTCAAGAGGCAGAAACCTATGATAGAGGTTACTATACGGGAATTGCAGGTATATTTGATGGGTATTCTCTCAATACATGTGTGCTTATCCGATTTATCGAACGTATAGGAGAAAAATTCTATTATAAAAGTGGGGCAGGAATTACTGCTTACAGCAATCCTGAGAGCGAATACAAGGAAATATTAGAAAAAATATATATTCCTAACTAAGAATATGCAAGGAAATAAGTTTATTGAGACTATAAAGCTATTGGATAGTCGTATCTTCCATATAGAATATCACCAAGAGCGTATAAAAAAAACTTTTTCACACTTTTTTCCTAGTGAAAAAGTTTTTTCTTTAGAAAATATTCTAAGCAAACAAGACTTTCCCGAAAAAGGAAAATACAAAATCCGTTTTGTATATAGTGCCTATGATTATACATTAGAAGTTATCCCTTATCAAATAACTCCTATTAAATCAATAAGTTGTATAGATGTAGGAGATTTGGAATATTCCTATAAATTCTCTGATAGAGAACAACTTAACCGTCTCAAGAAAGAAGCGCCTACCGATGAGGTGATCTTTATCAAAAAAGGAATGGTTACCGATAGTAGTTATGCTAATCTCGTATTCTCTGACGGGGTTAAGTGGTATACTCCTACTTGCTTTCTGCTCAATGGCACTTGTAGGCAACGGCTATTGAAAGAGGGAAAAATAGAAGAACGCCCCATATTCCAAAAAGACATACCGTCCTTTGGATATATAGGGCTTATCAATGCTATGTTAGATCTAGGTGAATTAACCTTACCACTTAATCACTACACTTCCCCAAGTGAAGCCACTACCAAAAGCAGCTAACAGAAGTATATCATTCTCCTTGACACGGCCTTGCTCTACGGCCTCAGCCAAGGCTATAGCAATAGAGGCCGCAGTGGTATTTCCATATTTCTGGATATTGTTGAACACCTGGGCATCAGAGAGTTTAAATTTCTGTTGGATAAACTGGGAGATACGCAAGTTGGCTTGGTGAGGTATGAATAGGTCTATATCACTTTCGGTGAGCTTATTAGCCTTAAGTCCCTCTATAATTACTTCAGAGAAACGTACCACCGCATTTTTAAAAACAAACTGCCCATTCATATAAGGGAAATAGGAGGTGTCCTCAGGGTCATTTTCCTTCAAAAGGTCAGTAACCCACTTCTTCCCTACCCCTGGGGTAAGGATAGCCAATTCCTCGGCATGCGCTCCTTCGCTATGTAGGTGAGAAGAGAGTATACCCTTTCCGCTCTCCTGAGAGCGAGAAAGGACTGCTGCCCCTGCGCCATCTCCGAAAAGTACTGCCATATTACGCCCACGAGTGGTAAGGTCTAAGGCAGGCGACTGCATCTCGGAAGCTATCACCAAGATATTCTTGTACATTCCTGTCTTAATAAATTGGTCGGCCACCGATAGTGCATAGATAAAGCCTGAACACTGGTTGCGAATATCCAAAGCGCCTACGGTATGAAGCCCCAATTCCTTTTGAGCCAATACACCACAGCCTGGGAAATAATAATCAGGACTAAGGGTCGCAAAGATAAGAAAATCAATATCTTCCTTATTTATCTTGGCCTTTTCCATAGCCATTTGGGCGGCACGTACCCCCATAGAGGTAGTTGTATCCTTTCCACGAGTAGCAAAATGACGCTGTTGAATCCCTGTGCGCTCCTGTATCCATGCATCGGAAGTATCCATGAGCTTAGAAAGGTCATCATTGGTTACTATATTCTCTGGCACATAATATCCTGTGCCTGTGATAATAGAATTATACATAAGCTATTATATTAAAAAGAAAGCCTTGACATGCAAGGCTTTCCAACTATAAATTGTAATTTTACTTCAATACTTCTTTCACTTTGTCAGCAGCCTCTTGGAACTGAATAGCAGAATGTACTGCAAGACCTGATTTGTCAATGAGTTCTTTGGCAATCTCAGCATTGGTTCCTTGTAGGCGTACAATAATAGGCACCTTAATATCAGCTCCCATATTCTTATAAGCATCTACAATACCCTGAGCTACACGGTCACAACGTACGATACCTCCGAAGATATTCACCAGAATAGCCTTTACATTAGGGTCTTTTAGGATTATACGGAAAGCAGTTTCCACACGCGCCGCATCGGCAGTACCTCCTACGTCCAAGAAGTTGGCAGGCTCTCCACCCGCTTGCTTGATAAGGTCCATGGTTGCCATGGCAAGTCCAGCACCATTAACCATACAGCCTACATTTCCGTCCAAATCTACATAGTTAAGACCAGCTGCCTTAGCCTCTACTTCTATAGGGCGCTCTTCACGTGTATCACGCAACTCAGCGTAATCCTTATGACGATAGAGGGCATTGTCATCAATAGTTACTTTGGCATCTACAGCAAGTATCTTGTTGTCGGAAGTCTTTAGCACAGGATTTATTTCAAAAAGGCTCGCATCGGAAGCAATATAAGCCTTGTACAAAGCTGTTACAAACTTCACCATTTCCTTAAAGGCTTCACCTTCCAATCCTAAGTTAAAAGCTACATTTCTCGCTTGGAAAGGTAGCAATCCCAATTCAGGATCTATTTCTTCGGTGAAGATAAGGTGAGGAGTCTTTTCAGCTACTGCTTCTATATCCATACCTCCTTCGGTAGAATACATAATCATATTCTTTCCTTTGGCACGATTGAGCAGTACGGACATGTAATATTCCTTAGGTTCGCTCTCACCTGGGTAGAAAACGTCCTCAGCGATAAGCACCTGATGTACTTTTTTACCCTCTTTAGGAGTCTGAGGGGTTACAAGATTCATACCAATGATCTGAGAAGAGATTTCTTTGACTTGGTCTAAGTTCTTAGCCAGCTTTACGCCACCGCCTTTACCACGTCCTCCAGCATGAATTTGTGCTTTCACTACATACCACTGGGTGCCTGTATCTTGAGTTAGTTTTTCAGCAGCTTTCACAGCCTCATCAGCTGTGGTAGCTACTACACCACGCTGTATGCGTACTCCAAACCCTGAGAGGATTTCCTTCGCTTGATATTCGTGTAAATTCATAATATAACTTTATTTGTAGTTGCAAATTTACAAAAAAATAATGACATAACCTATGCTTTTCTCTTATTTTTTTTCTACAGAATATCCCTTTGAAAAACAGCTCCTATACTGACAAAGAAAGTTGTCTTAACAAAGCAGCTACAAGAGCGTGTATTTGCTCATAGGAGACCAGCTCATCACTCATATAAATAAGTGCTAAGGAATAAGATTTATCTTGGGAGGATAGTAGGTGCTTTTCCTTACGATAACTCTCCCTTATCAAGCGCTTGATACGATTCCTATCTACAGCTCTTTTAAGCTTCTTCTTAGGGACGCTTATAAGCAATTGTGTGGGAGTAAGCACCTTATCCGAAGGGAGATAAATGAGCTTCAAGGGGTATTTCTTGATGCTCTTGCCCTGCTTGAAAAGTGCTTGTATGCTATGATAATTACATAATCTTTCAGCCTTTGGAAAATCATTCATATCATAAAAGTGAAAAGTGAAAAGTGAAAAGTGAAAAATGAAAAATGAAAAGTAAAGCTAAGTGAATACCTGAATCTTAGATATGTGAGTATAAAGTAAAAGGTAAAAAGTAGCAAATACCTTTTACCTATTACCTTACTGTTTTTTACATTTATTAAGCGTTTTCCTCTTCTTCCTCTTCTTTACCTGTAAGGAGGCGGAAACCTTCTCCATGTATATTGACAATCTCTACATTTTCGTCTTTCTTGAGGTATTTACGAAGTTTAGCGATATACACGTCCATACTACGAGAGGTGAAGTAGTTGTCATCTTTCCAGATTTTGTTAAGAGCAAGCTCACGAGGCATTAGGTCATTCTCATGCAAGGCCAATAAGCGCAAAAGCTCATTTTCTTTAGGAGAAAGTTTTAGCGGCTCTTCGTCCTTGTAACGAAGGAAACGGAGCTTAGAGTTAAGGAAGAAATCTCCTATTTGGAACTCAAACTTCTTGCTATCAATTACTGTATCAATAGATTTTCTTTGGAGCATTGCACGGATTTTCATCAGTAGCACCTCTGAGTCAAAAGGCTTATTGAGATAGTCATCAGCTCCTGATTTATATCCCTTAATCACGTCCTCACGCATGGTTCTTGCTGTAAGGAAGATGATAGGTACTTTTTCATTCTTTTCGCGGATTTCTTTGGCAAGAGTAAAACCATCCTTGTATGGCATCATTACGTCCAAAATACACATATCATATGGATCTTTACGAAACTTGTCAAAGCCTTCCATTCCGTTCTTAGCCAAAGTAACATCAAAGCCACTCATGGACAAATAGTCTTTTAGTACAGTTCCAAAATTTGGATCATCTTCTACAAGAAGAATTTTTTTATTAACTGCTTCCATTATTTCAACATTTAAATTAATACTATTTTTTTACGTTTATATATTATTATTTTTCTAACTTATTAAAAACCAAGCACTAAAAAGGTTTATCAGATGATTAGGGGCACCTTTATCACAAAAGTACTTCCCTTTCCCTTTTCACTCTCGGCATATACCTCTCCATCGTGGTATTTTACGATGCGTTTTACATAGGCCAATCCCAATCCATGTCCCTTCACATTGTGCAAATCGCCTGTATGTTCGCGATAGAATTTGTCAAAAATCTTTTTCAGTACTGCCTTGCTCATTCCTTGTCCTTTGTCCTGAATACGGATAACCAATTTGTTATGAGCCACTTCAGTATATACATCTATATCAGGAACCTCAGGTGAGTACTTAATAGCGTTTTCTAATATATTGACAATCACATTGGTAAAGTGCATTTCATTAGCCAGTATATCAGAGTTTTCTGCTTGTAAATGCTTCTTTATCCTACCCTTACGATCATCTATCAAGAGTTGTACATGGGCTATGGCATTCTCTATCAGTTCATGTGCATCAAGCGGTTCTTTTTCTATTTCCACTTGGTTTTTGTCCAATTTTGAGATCTGTAATACATTCTCCACATGGGCGTGCATACGTTTGTTTTCGTCTCGCAGCATCTTAAGATAGAAGGACATCTTCTCTGGATCGCTCATCACCTGTGGGTTCTTCATCGCATCAAGAGCCAAATTGATGGTAGCAATAGGTGTCTTGAACTCATGAGTCATGTTGTTAATGAAATCGGTCTTGATCTCATTGATCTGCTTTTGAGTACGCATCTGGATAAAGGTCTTAGCAAAAGCCCAAATAATTATCGCTGTGAATATGAATACCCATACAGCCAGCATAATCACCGAGGAGAGCAGGTAGCGCTGCCTATCAGGGAAATGTACCTGTAACTCATAATGTGAATCTCCCGCCTGATTTCTCAGCAAAGCAATGGTGTATATATTCTTTGCATTGGGGTCAAACCGCGCAGAGACAACACTGGTCATTTGTTTGTCCTTGGGGAGCGACCTATCATAGATAGCAAACTCAAAATCCAAGTTCAAGCCTCTGTTTCTAAGTTCTCTTTCCAAAAGAACGTCCAACTGAGGTGCTGTAATCCTATTCTCTATAGAGAGCTTGGCCGATACCTCACGGAACAACTCTTCAAACATAGCCTTGTCAAAGGAAGTGATACGACCTGTCTTTTCCTTAATAGTAGTACTATTAAAGCGCTGTCCGTCCAATCCCTGACTGGGGCCAAAGGTTCGTGAAGTCTGTTTGCTTACATAGTTACGTATCTGAGTGGTGTCCCCCTTGGGCAAGTTGAACAACTCCGAAGGTACTGTATACCCCTCCTCCAATACTTGATGCTTGTAAGTGAATGTCTCCTTGGTATTCTTATTCTCTTGTACAAAAACCAAATCACGAATCTGTGAAGATTTCAAAGAACCTAAGCTATCTTTCCCTTTTAACTCTATAAATCGGGTAATATACTTGTTGATTTCCTTCAGTTCTACCGATTCTGCCACCGAGTTCAACGCTTGTTGTACCGAATGTGTAAAGGCTTCTTCCTTATTATCTATGGAACTCTTTACCCAATAAAACTGAATAGATATGAGACCTATAAGCGCTATAGGCATCAAAATTAAAGCTATGATATAACTTCTCTTATTCATCAGGCAAAATTAAAATTATTTTTTTGATATATTTAGTTTTTAACAATGTTTAACTTTTTGGTTAATTTTCTGCGTTTTCATCTATCATTTCCATTATTTTACAATGGATTGTTTGGATTTTATCTAAATTTCTACTGAAATCGCCATTATCTACAACAAATGTTGATAATTTTATTCTATTTTCATCATTCCATTGATTTTTTATTCTTTTTTCAACAGTTTTTCTATCAATCTTATCACGGAGCATAACCCTACGAATACGTTCCTCTAAGGGAGCCGTTACGGTAATAATATAATCGCAATCCTTATAGGAACCACTCTCAAAGAGTATGGCTGACTCTTTGATAACATAGGGGCTATGTTGCCCTTCTCGCCATCTTACAAAATCTTGCTGTACATAAGGGTGTATCAGCTGGTTTAGAGCTTGGAGCTTTTCGGGAGTAGAAAAGACAATACTTGCCACAAAAGCTGTGTTGTACTTTCCTTCCACAAAGGCTTCTTCTCCCAAAAGGGCTTTTATCTCCTGCTGCAAACGGTTGTCCTGAGCAATGAGCTCTTTGGCTTTGGTATCGGCTATATAGATAGGTATGGCAAACTGTGAGGCGAAGAGATTCGCTATAGTAGTCTTGCCACTGCCTATGCCACCTGTAAGTCCTACGGTTGTCATCATGGGTGTATTATAAGATATTCTACCTGTGTCTCCTGCTTGAGGGTAACCTCTACTGATAGGGGCTTCTTATAAACCTCAAGGGGAATGGTCTGTTCCTTACGCTTGTTATAGTCCGCCACCACTACAATATCGGAGGACTTGAGGTTTCGTATGGTTTCCATATTTCCCGATAGGAGTACAGTGGTTTTCTCTGGGAGTAACTCCACTTGAGTGGTCAGTGGCTGATGAAGCAACTGTATAGGTACTTCCATGAGTTGTTCTGTAACACGAATGATCTGTAACGAATAGCTTACCTTATTGGTATCATAGTGTATCTTTAAGGTACTTTTCAGGGGAATTTCTCCTGAAAAAGAATTGGTTACATTCTTCTTACTTGTTAGCTTTAGGTAAAGTCCCGTAAGGGTGTCCAAGTCCTGTTCCAAACCACTCACCTGAACTGAATCAGGGAATACTTGATAAGTATCTATGCGATGATCTTCCTGCAAGGGAAACATGAACTGCAATCTTACAGGTACTTTCTTCTGCTGCATTTTCTGATAATGAATACTTAGGGTATCAGGCTGGATACTCAGCAGCTTTACCTCTGGGAAATACTTTTTGTTGATTTGACTGAGCATACTTGGGGTAAATATATACTTATCCTTACCTACCTTTCTAAGTTCGCTAATATTGACCGAAATAGCAGGCGTGGAGAAAGCATACTTAAATAGGGCGAACCCCTCCCCTTCCAATTCCACTTTTACAGAAAAGGGTGTCTGAGCATCAATGAACTCACGAGAGGGTATTTCCCTATAATTCACCTTTACTGTATAGAACTGAGTGGCTTGCTTAGATAGTGTTCCTACCAGCCATGTAAGGGCTGCCAAGACTATACAAAAGAGCATTCCTATAGTGTGCTTTGAGAAAAAATGTCCATTCGCTTTCATTGTTGCAAAATTAAGGTTTTATTTTCAAAAAAACAAAAATATTAGAGCTTTTTCATCTTTTTTGCTTACAAAACAAATGCACCTTGCAAAGGCGTTTTTCTCCGCCCTTACAAAGTGCCCCCTTTTTTAGTGACGAGTGAAAAGTGAATAACTCTACAGGAACCACTTTTCTCTCTTCATTTTTCATTCTTCACTATCTAAGAATCCTTTATCTATCAGTAGGTTATACCACTGGATAATCTTTTTTATATCGCTTGGGTATACCCTATCTTCGTCATAGTTAGGTACCACTGAAAAGAAATAAGCCTCCAATTCAGTATCGGGTGCCTTGTGAGAAATCTTCGTTTTGTTATTCTCTTCCTTCTCCTTGATAGCTGTAAATATCTCCTCAAGAGGTTTTTCTCCCTCCAAAGTATAGATCGCAATTTCTGAAAGTAGGCTCACATTGCTTCTCAGACCGATACTGATGCGTTTGTCATCAAGAAGTGAAAGTGCTAAGAATCCTGTACGTGTGCGGGATTGTAGCTGGTAGAGACCTGGCTTCCCTGAAATAGTCAATATTTGATTTAATTTCATTTATAGTATATTTTTAACGGGTTCTTTTCTTATTGGTTTCAAAAAATCTCATTTTATAACCTACCTTTATCTTGCCATTACTTATATTATTGAGCTTGTTCTTAAGTAGTTGCTTCTTAAAAGAGGAAAGATGATCAGTAAATAGGATTCCCTCTATATGATCATATTCGTGTTGTATAACACGTGCTACAAGGCCTGAAAAAGTTTCGGTATGTTTTACAAAGTGTTCATCTTGGTATTCTATCACAAGGGTTGGCTTGCGATGAACATCTTCTGTAATCCCTGGGATACTTAGGCAACCTTCGTTAAAAGCCCAAGGGTCACCCTCCTCTTGGAGGATTTTAGCGTTGATAAAAGCTTTCTTAAAGGTTTTCAGATATGCTTGTTCCTCTGGGGTAAGATCTTCATTTTCAGCAAAGCCTACCGTATCTACTACAAAGAGACGGATAGCCAGCCCTACTTGGGGCGCAGCCAGCCCTACACCATTGCTGTGATACATGGTTTGGAACATATCCTCTATGAGCTTATCAAGTGCTGGATAATCTTCTGGTACTATATCACATACTTTTCTAAGGACAGGATCTCCATAGGCTACAATAGGTAATATCATATACTTATTTTTAAGGGTGCAAAGATAACTATTTTCTTTGAAATAATTCTATTTTTTAGCAAATCATTGCCAAAAGGCGTCTGGGTATTCTTCTACCTCAGTATGATGTTCTGCACTGAGGTTCCTTCCTATTTCGGATAAGGTTTCATCGGAGAGGTTTTGCTCCATATAAGGAAAGAGAACTCGTTCTTCATAACGAATATGTGCAGTAAGTAGCTCCATATATTGGGTCAGTAGTGCCTCTGTAGGGGCAATTGCACACTGGGCTATGAGCTGTCGGATTTGCTCATGCTCCTTCAGGGCTTGGTCTATCAGTTCGTTCTTGATATAGGGAAAGAGGAATTGCTCTTCTTCTAAGAAATGTGCCTGCTGGTTGTGCTGCCAATGAAAAGCTACATAGGCAGCAATACGCTCTGGGGCAACTCCTTTGCTGAGACCTTGCTTGATCTTCCATACATGCAATAGGCCAAAATGGTGGTCTCGAGAGAGCAATACGATATTTTCATTTCGCTTCATATCTTCTCTTTTTGTAAGAAAAGCTGCCTCTTCTGCGAAGAGACAGCTTTAGAACATTATTAACTAATTAAAAAATCTAATCCTTAGTTATTAGCCTCTACTTTACCTTTAATTCTAAGGGCAACGCTAGGGGTATCTGTAGCATTAGAAGTAACCATGATTGTTTTGGCAATAGCACCTACACGTTGTGTATCATACTTTACTTCAATTTTTCCTGTAGCACCTGGTGCAATAGGATCTTTAGGATAAGAAGGTACTGTACATCCACAGCTTGAATTTGCGCCTGAGATTACCAGTGGAGCCTTACCTGTGTTCTTGAATTCAAATACTCGAACTCCGTCAGCTCCTTGTTTGATTGTACCATAGTCAATTTCTTCGGTAACAAACTTAATTTCTGCTTTGTTTTGCGCTTGTGCAACAAATCCGAATGTTACAGCAAGTAGAAAAAATAGGATTTTTTTCATTGTTTTAAAAATTTAATTTATAATTACTATTTAGTTTCTTCGCTTTAACTGGGTGCAAAATTACAATACTTTTTTCAAAAACAAATATATAATGTAATTTTTTTTTTTTAATTTTGTCCCCTCATTAAATCACGAGACATTATATATACTAACAAATATCATGCCAAAAATGGAAATTACAACAAAATATTCGCCTGAGAACTTCGAAACTAAGTGGTATGCTTACTGGATGGAGCACGGATTTTTTAGCTCAACTCCCAACAAACGAGTACCTTACACCATCGTTATTCCCCCTCCCAACGTAACTGGAGTGTTACACATGGGGCATATGCTGAACAATACCATACAGGATGTGCTCATTCGCCGTGCACGCCTCAAGGGCTTCAATGCTTGTTGGGTGCCTGGTACCGACCATGCCTCTATCGCTACCGAAGCCAAGGTAGTGGCCAAGCTCAAGGAACAAGGTATCCAAAAGAGTGACCTCTCGCGTGAGGAGTTCCTTAAGCACGCTTGGGAATGGACGCACCAGTACGGGGGTGTCATCCTCGAACAACTCAAGAAATTGGGCTGCTCTTGTGACTGGAATCGCACCAAATTCACTATGGACGATGAGCTATATCGCTCCGTGATCAAAGTATTTGTAGAGCTATATAATAAGGGGTATATATATCGTGGTTATCGCATGGTCAATTGGGATCCAGAGGCCAAGACTACCCTTTCCGATGAGGAGGTGATCTACAAGGAACAAAACGGGAAGCTATATTACCTTATATATAAGGTAGAGGACTCTGATGAATTTCTTACAGTGGCTACCACTCGTCCTGAAACGATTTTTGGGGACGTGGCAGTGTGCGTCAATCCTAATGATGAGCGCTACAAGCACCTACAGGGCAAAAGAGTAATTGTCCCTGTGGTAGGACGTGCCGTGCCTATTATCCAAGATGACTATGTAGATATGGAGTTTGGTACAGGGGCACTGAAAATCACCCCTGCCCATGATATCAATGACTATGAAATAGGCCTAAGACACCAGTTGCCTATCTTAGATACTTTCACCGATGAAGGTAAGCTCAACGAGCATGGCAAGCACTACAAGGGCAAAGACCGCTTCGTGGTACGCAAGGAAATTGTTAAAGAATTGGAAGCCAACGGCCTCCTTCCCAAAACAGAAGACTATACCAATAATATAGGCACCTCCGAACGTACAGGTGCCGTGGTGGAACAGCGCCCCTTAGACCAGTGGTTCCTTAAGATGGAAGAGCTAGTAAAGCCTGCGCTTAAGGCAGTGGTGGAAACCGAGGAAATCAAGCTCTATCCTAAGCGTTTTGACAATACTTACCGCCACTGGTTGGAGAATGTTCGTGACTGGAATATCTCTCGCCAACTCTGGTGGGGACAACAGATTCCTGCTTACTACTATGGCTCTGGCAAAGAAGACTTTGTCGTGGCTGAAACCAAAGAAGAGGCTTTGGCTTTAGCTAAAGAAAAAAGCCATAATCCTACCCTTACCTTGGACGACCTACGCCAAGACGAAGATGCCTTGGATACTTGGTTCTCCTCATGGCTTTGGCCTATGAGTGTATTCAATGGTATTTTAGAGCCTGATAACGAGGATTTCAAGTACTACTACCCTACTCAGGATTTAGTTACAGGACCGGATATTCTCTTCTTCTGGGTGGCCAGAATGATCATCGCAGGCTATGAGTTTGCTGGTGACAAACCATTTACCAATGTATATCTCACAGGACTGGTAAGGGATAAGCTCCGTCGCAAAATGTCCAAGTCCTTGGGCAACTCCCCCGACGCCTTACAACTGATCAAAGACTTTGGTGCCGATGGGGTACGTGTGGGCTTGCTCCTATCTTCTTCGGCGGGGAATGACTTGCTTTTTGACGAAGCCTTATGCCAACAAGGCAGTGGCTTTGCCAATAAGATATGGAATGCTTTCCGCCTTGTCAAAGGTTGGCAAACAGCCGATATTCCTCAGCCCGACCATTCCAAAAGGGCTATTGCGTGGTTCAATGCCCGATTCCAAAAGGTACTAAGTGAAACCGAAGATGACTTTAGCAAATACCGTATCTCCGATGCGCTAATGAAAATATACAAACTTGTATGGGACGATTTCTGCTCATGGCTCTTGGAGATTATCAAGCCTGCTTATGGAGCACCTATTGATAACCAAACTCTTACAGAGGTAATTGCGCTATTTGAGGATAATCTAAAGCTCTTACACCCATTCATGCCATTTGTTACCGAAGAAATTTGGCAACAAATAGCTCCAAGAACTCCTCAAGAAGCACTTATAGTGGCCTCTTACCCTGAGCAAAAGGCTTTTGACGAGGGTATCTTGGCCGAGTTTGAGTTTGTTCAGGAGGTTATCTCTGGCGTGCGTACCATTCGCAAGGAGAAAAACATTGCTTTCAAGGACGAAATCAGCCTATCGGTAATTAATAGTGAGCAGATACCAACTCATTGGGATAGTATTATTCAGAAATTGGGTAATATCCCTACTATTTCCTATACAGATACTGCTGTGGAAGGTGCTGTCTCCTTCCGTGTAAAGGCCAATGAGTACTTTGTTCCTATCTTGGACAAGATCAATGTAGAGGAAGAAATCAAGAAATTGGAAAAAGAACTCGCTCATGTACAAGGATTCCTAAAATCGGTACGTGCTAAGCTCTCCAACGAGAGGTTCGTCAGCTCTGCTCCTGCACAAGTAATAGAGACAGAGCGTAAAAAAGAAGCCGATGCCTTGGCCAAGATTGAGACGCTACAGAAGAGTTTGCAAAACTTAAAATAAGTCCCCAATCGCTAATTACTTTAACAAACCCAGTCTATGCTTGTTAAAGTGGGATAAACTGACAAAAAATTCGTGGCATTATTTTTGCCATATGAAGTAAAAATCATAACTTAGCCCCACAATAAAGGACAACCCTATTTATGAACGATAACTTTTCACCAAGAGTAAAAAATGTAGTCAATACGGGAAAGCTTGAAGCTATCCGTATGAAACATAGTGTGGTAGGGACAGAGCATTTGCTATTGGGTATCCTTAAAGAAACGGATGGAAGTGCTTTTGAAGTGCTCGCTGCCCTGAATGCTAACATACCTACCTTGCTGAGAAAAACGGAATCACTTGCCAATTCTATCAATTCCTATTCAGATATGGCTGCCTCTCAGCTTGAGAAGAGTATCCCCCTTACCCTACAGGCAGAAAATGCGATGAAGGCCACTGTTCTTGAACAAAAAAGTTTCAAGAATGACCAAATCAAGACCGCTCATCTGCTCTTGTGTATCCTTAGAAATAACAGTGATCCAACCACTAAGCTCCTTAATCAAGAAAAGATTAATTACGAGAATGTGAGACAACAGTTTGAGATGATTAACAATGAGAAAAAACAAGACGAACGCACTTTCCTAAGTTCGTACGCCTACGAAGATGACGATGAAGATGAAAAATCTGACATTTTGTCACCTTCTACCCCTCAAAAAAACAACTCAAACCAAAAAACCAACACACCTGTTTTAGATAATTTTGGGAAGGATTTAACTCTTATGGCACGTCAAGGCAAGCTTGACCCCGTGGTGGGTCGCTTTAAGGAAATAGAGCGTGTCTCCCAGATTCTCAGCCGTAGGAAAAAGAACAACCCCTTACTCATTGGAGAGCCAGGGGTAGGAAAGAGTGCTGTGGCCGAAGGGCTTGCTATGCGTATTATTGAGCGCAAGGTATCACGTGCCTTGTTCAATAAGCGTGTGGTAACACTGGACTTGGGCTCACTTGTAGCGGGTACTAAGTACCGCGGACAGTTCGAAGAGCGTATGAAGGCGATCATGAACGAACTGGAACAGAACAAGGACGTTATCCTATTCATTGATGAAATACATACCCTCGTGGGCGCTGGTAGTGCCTCTGGAAGTCTTGATGCTTCCAACATGTTCAAGCCTGCACTGGCACGTGGAGAAATCCAATGTATAGGGGCCACTACCATGAATGAGTACCGTGAATCTATAGAGAAGGACGGTGCTCTTGAGCGTCGTTTCCAAAAGGTCATCATAGAACCTACTTCCTATGAGGAGACCATTGAAATCCTCAACAATGTAAAGGAAAAATATGAAGACCATCACCATGTAAAATATACCCCTGAGGCTATCGAGGCTTGTGTGAAACTCACTACCCGATACATCACTGACCGATTCCTTCCCGATAAGGCCTTAGACGCTATGGACGAAGCGGGTGCCCGTGTGTATATCTCCCAAATAAAAGTCTCCAAACAGGTGGAGAACTTAGAGGAAGAGATTGAGAAAATACAGACACTCAAGAACGATGCTGTAAGGGGAATGCGCTATGAGGAAGCGGCTAACTATCGTGATATAGAACGTAGGCTCAAGGAACAATTGGAAGCCGAAAAACAGCTTTGGGAAAAAGAATCTTTGCGAAATCGCAGCGAAGTAGGCTTTGAGGATATTGCCCAAGTGGTCTCCATGATGAGTGGCGTGCCTATTACTCGTATGGAACAATCCGAAATGACCAAACTCTCTTCGTTGGAGAGAATTATCCAGCAGAAGGTTATAGGACAAGAGGAAGCTGTACAGAAGATTGTCAAGGCCATCAAGCGTAACCGTACAGGACTAAAAGACCCGAACCGCCCTATTGGTTCCTTTATCTTTATCGGACAGACAGGGGTAGGGAAAACGCAATTAGCCAAGATTTTAGCTCGTGAGCTTTTTGACTCCGAAGATGCGCTAATCCGCTTGGATATGAGCGAATATATGGAAAAATTCACCGTCTCTCGTCTTATCGGTGCCCCTCCTGGCTACGTAGGTCATGAGGAGGGCGGCCAACTTACCGAACGAGTACGTCGCAAACCTTATTCCGTGGTCTTGCTCGATGAGATAGAAAAGGCACACCCCGATATTTTCAATATGCTCTTGCAGGTGCTCGATGATGGATTCCTAACCGACAGCCTCAATAGAAAAGTGGATTTCCGCAATACGATTATCATCATGACCTCCAACATAGGGGCTCGTCAGGTGAAAGAGTTTGGACAAGGCGTAGGTTTCTCCACCGCTGCCAAGATCTCCCAAGCCGATGAGCATGAACGCTCCATAGTGGAAGGTGCCCTCAAGAAGGTCTTTGCCCCTGAGTTCCTTAACCGTATTGACGATATTGTGATGTTCAATGCTCTTGACAAAGAGAATATCAAAGGCATCGTAGAGGTAGAACTTGAAAAACTATTAGAGCGTATGAAAGCTCTCGGTTACTCCCTTTACCTTACCGATAAGGCTAAGGAGTTTATCGCCGAAAAGGGTTACGACAAACAGTATGGTGCTCGTCCGCTTAAGCGAACCATTCAGCGCTATATAGAAGATGAAATCGCCGAAAAGATTGTCCTTAGTGAAGTGAGAAAGGGCGATACCATCTCGGTGGATTATACTGATAACGAAGAGAAACTTACTTTCATTGTAAGCAACATAAAAAGTATCCCCGTAGAGGAATAAAAACGAAAAGTGAAGAGTAAATTCTTCACTTTTCATTTTTTTACTTTATTATAGTGTGCTCTAAATATTTTGAGTGTCTCCCATGAGTATTCTTCTCCAACGGCTTCCCTGATTGCTGTAAGGGTAGCATCGGGGTGAATCTGTACAAAAGCAAGTTCCAGTGTACTTATCTCATCGGCGGTAAGTAGTTCTGTAACCGCTATTTTACCCTCTGCCACGAGTTTAGCCATATGCTCATAGATGGTCTTTTCATGTATTTTTCGCTCAGCGGCAATCTCTTGTATGGACTTATTTCGTTGCCATAATAACAATGTCTGCTCGTAGGTGGAGATTTTCTCTTTCTTTTCTTTCTTTTGGGCTACTTCGGGGACTTCTTCTAAGAGCTTACCACTTAGAGTATCATCACGCCACTGTTGCAATACCCGCTCCAAGAGCCGCTCCCTATAGGTATTCGCCTTATTAATGGCTCCTTTCTCCCAATTGGGATCGGGAGATTTATTCAATAAGGAGGTGAAGACAACCTTATGCTTGAGCAAGCGCACCATCAGTTCTATCACCATATCCTCCAGTGCGGTGAGTTCTTCGGCAAAAGCTTTCATTTGCTTTTTTCCATTGATCTGAAAATGGGTATAGAAAGTATCATAAGCTATACGTTCCCATAGAGGAAAGAAATAGTCATAAGCCTTTTCAAAGCGCTCCATAAGGAAATGTACATCATAATTAGGCGTAGATAAGATACTCCTGAGCTGCTTGAGGAATTTCTCCGAATGGAGTATAATCCCATCGCAGGCTGCACTCTGCTGTTGTGCCCAGCTACTGAACTGGCTCTTAGGACTTTTCCCTGTCTCCGCCTTATAGGAGTTAGCATGTATCTTCCACTGGGTAGCTACCTCAAACCAAGAGAAAGCATGCAGAATTTCCTTCTCCAAGAATGCTTTCTTGTCCTTAGAGAGTATGTCCTCTATGGATTCGGGTTGTACTTTTTGAGCAGCATAGTTGATAATATCCTGTGAGGTATGTAGTTCCTTATCCTGAAAAGGAGAAAGTAAGACCAGTCCGTCTAAGCTACGCAAGCGAGAGAGCGCCACATAGGCCTGTCCAGAAGCGAAGACATCTTCCAAATCTATCACTGCCTTGTCAAAGGTAAGTCCCTGACTCTTATGTACTGTAATAGCCCATGCCAAGCGTAACGGGTATTGAACAAAAGTACCAAGGACTTCCTGCTCTATCTCCTCCGAATCGGACTTACTCTTATAGCGAACATTTTCCCATACATAAGTACCTACTTCTATAATGGTATCCTCATCAGCTAATTTTACATGTATCTCTTCCTCAGAGAGATAAACCACCTCCCCTATCTTCCCATTGTAATAGCGCTTGGGTATTTCTAAGTCATTCTTAACAAACATTACTTGAGCACCCACCTTAAGCGAAAGTTGCATGTCCAAAGGATAAAGATACTCAGGGAAATCTCCCTTTACCTGCGCTTGATAGTGGTATTCCTTTTCTTTTATAGAGGCAAAAGCGGCCGCATTCAGCTGGTCGGCCTTATAGTTATGAGTAGTCAGAGTGATATATCCGTCGTTGTGCTGAGGCCTAAAAGAAGGACGGATATAGGGCTTTAGCGCCTGTATGTCTTCCCTACTTATCTCATTGGTACGTAGGTGATTGAGTATTTTCACAAAATCAGCATCAGACTGCCGATACACTTTTTCCAGCTCCAAGTACAAGGGAGGATTTTCCTCTATTACCTTGGAATGAAAGAAGAAGATGCCCTTATAGTACCGCTGCAAGAGTTCCCATTCTTGGGGCTTGACTACTGGTGGGAGCTGTAATAAGTCGCCTATAAAAAGTACTTGTACGCCCCCAAAAGGTGCTGAAGAACCCCTAACCGATTTCAGTACAGTATTGATCATGTCCAAGGTATCGGCACGGAGCATACTGACCTCATCTATAATCAGCAGCTCCAATTTCCTGAGTGTTTTCCGCTTATAGCTATTCATTTGCTGCCGTTGTATAAGGGTTTTGGGAGTGACCACATTTACATTCTCCGCAAGGGACATATCCACTGCTGTAGAAGGTACAAAGGTAGCTATTGGTAACTGAAAGAGGGAGTGCAGCGTCACACCTTTGGCATTGAGTGCTGCAATCCCAGTGGGAGCAGCAACCATGACATTCTTATAGGTAGAGGCGATAATCTGGTGCAACAGAGTCGTTTTCCCTGTCCCCGCTTTCCCCGTTAGGAAAATAGAACGATGGGTCTGATTGACAAAATCCAATACATACTGAGCTATATCCATCAAATGTTATTTTTTAGGCAGTACAAAGGTACAAAATTTAAACCAAAGTAAAATATATATTAAGAGGAGTTATAGACAGATTTTTTATTTGGTACAATTTTTGTGCGCTCTACAAAAATAATTTGTATCTTTGTACTCAAAATAAGAATCTTATGGCCTACACTTTTACTATTGACAATAGTAGCAAACAAGCATTAGCTATTATTGAATATCTGAAAACACTTAGTTTTGTGAAATTCACAGAAACAGTACCTAAAGAAAAAGCCCCTACCAAAGCTAAGGCTAAAACGGGGCTTAAAAAGCCTATATTTTCTCAAGAGGTTTTGGAAGCTGCTGAAAAATTAAAATGGACACCTGATGAAATTGTAGAAGCTGCCAAGAGAGAAAAAATGTCGCCCGAAGACTATGCCTTTACAATGTTGTTGTCTAAAAAGATAAATCATAATATAGCCAAACACTGGGATAAACATTTTAATCTATAATCCTTTTCGTATATGATTATCATAGCAGACAGTAATATTTTTATGAGTGCTTTGATCTCTCCTAATGGAGAAACAGCCTCTATCTTAGCTGAGAGAAAAAAGATACAGTATATAGTGCCTGATTATCTGATTACAGAAGTTACAGAACATATCCCTGATATAGTAAAACGCCTTAAAAATCAAAAAACTAAGAAGCAACTCTTGTCTGATTTCAAAGAGTTATTAGAAGGAATAATTATCGTAAATGAAAAAGATGTAGAGAAAACAAATGCAAGCAAAGCTAAAAAAATAGTCGCTGAAGTTGATCCTGATGACTATCCTTTTATAGCCTTACATTTGCAAGTAAAACATAAGATTTGGACTTCTGACAAAATACTTGTAAATGGACTTACAGAAAAAGGTTATGGCAACTTTTTTATTAGTACAGAAGAGATCAAAACACATCTTTACAAGAAAAAACCTAAAAAATAACTCCTCTACTATACAAGTATTTGCTCTTCTCAAATAAGTAAAGAGTTACAATGGTAATTCTTCACTTTTCATTTAACCTTAGTTGGTTATACAAGTTTTCTAAGGAAAATAATACTTCCTCTTCTAATACAGTATCAGAAAGGAGTAGATTTTCTGTAGCCTGTAGAAAAGTTTGCTGGGTCTGAGATGCCGTAAGCCAAGTGGTTATCTGCTCATTGAGCTCTGGACGCTTATCCTTAAAATAACTATGCTTGAACACTATTCCTATAGGGCGTAAGCTATCAGAAAGAAGCTCCTGAAAGTCGTACAATGCCTTTACCTTATCTGCCTGTTTGAGCCAGCTATCCAAAAGAGGGGTTATAGATAAGCCACTCAAGCCAAAACAAACCAACCAATCCTCCGCTGAACTATATAGATGAGGACTCTCTCCCTCAAGCACCTCATCAAAAAAAGCTTTTGCAAAGCGCTCCATAAAAGCTATTTCTTCCTCTTTCCATATATGAGTGCGCTCAAAATGACATTTGGATAGGGAAAGGCCTTCATCTATATATAAAGATTCTCCTTGGGAGAGAAGTTCCAACATACGTGGCAGGAAATACCGAAGCTCACATATAGCTTTGTCTTCACTCTCAAACATCGCACTGATATAGGTGTATATCAAATCTCTTGAAAGTTCTCTTAAGGGAGTAGATACCAATGTTTTTATTTCCTCCCCAGTAATACAGTTTCCACAATCACAGACCGTTAGTGGTGGGGTAATACTATAGGAGGCAAAAAGTCTATAGGCCTCTTCTATATAGGGAATAAGTTTCTTGTTTTTCATCTGTTATCTTTTACTCATTTATCCAACTCTAATATTCGCTGGCTTTACCTTTTACTTTTTACCTTTTATAAGTAACCCACATAAAGGTACTCCCTCCTTTGCGGTCATAATAAGCCCCTACCCTTCCCCAATCAAAAGAATGTATCTCTCCTATTTGGGAGGTCAGCCATTGCCTATAATACTTTTCTGTTTGTAGCTCATACGCTTCACTCCAATCCTCCCAAGAGGTTTGTCGTTCATTCATGGAGAATTCTATGGAAAACAGGCGTTCTCCTTCAAAACAAACTGCCACATGGAACAGCTTTCCTTCAAAAGGACATTTGTCAAAATAGATCCAATAGTAACCTGTCCCTACCTCCCATATCTCATGAGTGGGAAACTGCGCCCGAAGACTTGAGTAAGTCGTTTCTTTGGTAATCACCACTTCCTTTATCAAGAGAAAATCACCATTTGTAGTATCTAAAAAAGTATGTTTTTGCACCATAATAACCCTCCTTTCAGCGTACAAAGATACTCCTTTTTATTCAGAAAATGGTCTTTCCTTCATTTTTTTATCACTTTTCATTATTCACTATTCGCTTTTCTCTATTCGCATGTCATTAATCATTTGTTATTATTTTTTTGTATCTTTGCCCCAAATTTCTTTTATCCTTATGAAAAAACGTGTTGCCTTTTATACCTTGGGTTGCAAGCTGAATTTTGCTGAGACAGCCACTATTGCCCGTAGCTTTGAGAATGAGGGCTATGACAAGGTAGATTTTGAGGAACCTGCTGATATTTATGTAATTAATACCTGCTCTGTTACCGAGAATGCGGACAAGCAGTTTAAGCAAATTGTACGTAAAGCCCTAAAGCACAACGAAAATGCTTTTATTGCAGCCATAGGCTGTTATGCCCAGCTCAAGCCCGAAGACCTCATCGCTGTTGATGGGGTGGATTTGGTATTGGGTGCCAAAGAGAAATTCAACATCACCCAGTATATAGACGACCTAACCAAGCTCAACAAGGGGCAGATTCACTCCTGTGACATCAACGAAGCGGATTTCTATGTAGGGAGCTACTCCATAGGCGACCGTACCCGTGCTTTTCTCAAGATTCAGGACGGTTGCGACTACAAGTGTACTTATTGTACTATTCCTATGGCGCGTGGTATCTCCCGTAGTGATACCATTGAGAATATACTGAAGAATGCCAAAAAAATATCCGAGAACAACATCAAGGAAATTGTCCTTACTGGCGTCAATATAGGAGACTATGGCAAAGGGGAGTTTGGCAACAAAAAGCACGAACATACCTTCTTGGAACTAATCCAAGCCTTGGACACAGTAGAGGGTATAGAGCGCTTGCGTATTTCTTCCATTGAGCCAAACTTACTCAAGGACGAGACCATTGCTTTTGTCTCCCAGAGCCGTACCTTTGTCCCTCACTTCCATATTCCTTTGCAGAGTGGTAGCAATGATATCCTCAAGAAGATGAAGCGTCGCTACCTAAGAGAACTCTACCAGAATCGCGTAGCCAAAATCCGTGAGCTGATGCCCGATGCCTGTATAGGAGTTGATGTGATTGTAGGCTTCCCTGGGGAGACGGACGAACATTTCTTGGAGACTTACCACTTCCTTAACGAGTTGGACATCTCTTACTTACACGTCTTTACCTACTCCGAACGTGCCAATACCGAAGCGGTAGAGATGGAGGGAGTCGTACCAAGTGAGGTACGTGCCAAGCGTAGCCGTATGCTTCGCGGACTTTCGGCTAAGAAACGACACCATTTCTATGAAAAACAACTCGGTACTACCCGCGAAGTGCTTTTTGAAAGTGATAACAAAGACGGCTTTATGCACGGATTTACAGAGAATTACGTAAAAGTAAAGACACCTTTCAACCCTGAGCTGATCAATACCCTACAGCCTGTAGTACTCAAGAAAATAGATACAGATGGGATTGTTACAGTGGATCTTATAAACCCTTGAGAGATATGAGCGTTTTGGAAACTCCTATTGAATACTTAAAAGGAGTAGGCCCCCAGCGGGCTACCCTACTCAAGAATGAGCTTCAAGTAGCCAATTTTCAGGATTTGCTACACTTGTTTCCTACGCGCTATATTGACCGCACACAATACTATAAAATCCGAGACCTGCAGGATTCCTCAGCTGAGGTTCAGATCATCGGGCGTATCATTCACCTGAAAACTGTAGAGGGTAAAAGCAAAGCCCAACAGCGGCTCGTGGCTACCTTTGTTGATGATACGGGTAGTATGGAGCTGGTGTGGTTTCGCCCTTCACAGTGGCTCAAAGATCATTTGCTGATCAATGTACCTTATGTGATCTTCGGCAAATGTGCCCTCTTTGCTGGAGTCTTCTCCATGGCTCACCCTGAGATGGAAACCCTCGAGGAGCACCAAAATACCCTGCAAGGGAACATACAAGCTGTGTATCCTTCTACTGAAAAACTCACCAAAAAAGGCATCAGCCAACGAGTAATGCGCAAGCTCCTTGAGAACCTTTTCACCGAGGTAGGCAAGCACTTTCAGGAAACACTCCCCCATGAGATGATACAACCCCTACGGCTACTGCCAAAGGGAGAGGCACTCTTCCAAATTCATTTTCCTCAGTCCCAAGAACTCTTGGCTAAGGCACAATTCAGACTCAAGTTGGAAGAGCTTTTTTATATACAACTACAACTCATACAGAAGAATTACCTAAACAAAAAACTCCAAGGGTATGTTTTCCCAAAGGTAGGTGATTATTTCAATACTTTTTACCACCAGTATCTTCCTTTCCCTTTGACCAATGCTCAAAAGCGGGTCATCAAAGAAATCCGTAACGATGTAGCCACAGGTGCTCAGATGAACCGACTCCTGCAGGGGGATGTAGGGGCAGGCAAGACCATAGTAGCACTATTTGCTATGCTCTTAGCCCTTGACAATCAGTTCCAGGCCTGCCTTATGGCGCCTACCGAAATTCTCGCTCAGCAGCATTATGAGAGTATCGCCTCACTGATCGCGCCTATGGATATACGCATTGCTCTGCTTACAGGAAGTACTAAGACGAAGGAGCGCCGAGAGATTCATGAGGGCTTGGAAAGTGGTCAATTACAGATTGTTGTAGGCACTCACGCACTGCTGGAGGATAAGGTCAAGTTCCAAAATTTGGGCTTAGCCATTATTGACGAACAGCATCGCTTCGGAGTGGAACAGCGCTCTAAGCTCTGGCATAAGAACCAGCTACCACCTCATGTGCTGATCATGTCGGCTACTCCTATTCCTCGTACCTTGGCCATGAGTCTCTATGGGGATTTGGACGTCTCGGTAATTGATGAACTTCCGCCAGGGAGAAAGCCCATCAAGACAATTCACCAATATGAAACCCATAGAGCGAGGGTGTATCAGTTCCTCCATGATGAAATCGCCAAAGGGAGACAAGTATATGTAGTATATCCACTGATTGAAGAGTCTGAAGCGTTGGCTTTCAAGAATCTTACCGAAGGCTATAACCAGCTTTACACCACCTTTCCTCCACCGAAATACACCATTGCCATGGTACATGGCCAGCTCAAGCCTGAGGAGAAAGATACTCAAATGCGCCTTTTTGTAGAGGGCAAAGCCCAAATCATGGTGGCTACCACCGTAATAGAGGTCGGGGTCAATGTACCTAATGCCTCGGTGATGCTCATAGAGAGTGCCGAGCGCTTTGGCCTTTCCCAACTACATCAATTGCGTGGCCGTGTGGGGCGCGGTGCCGAGCAGAGCTATTGTATCCTGATGACCGACGTAAAGCTCAGCCATGACTCCCGTACCCGTATGGAAACCATGGTGGCCACTTATGATGGTTTCCAAATCGCCGAAGTAGATCTAAAACTCCGAGGACCTGGCGACCTTATGGGAAAACAACAAAGCGGGGTACTTGCCCTGAAAATAGCTGATTTGGTCAAGGACGGGGCCCTACTCAAAATAGCCCGCGACTATGCCACTGACCTCATCCGTATAGACCCCGAACTGACCGATCCCACCCACCAGCATGTCGCCCATACACTCAATATGCTCAAGAGAAATAAAGGAATTTGGAACCTCATTAGTTAGTGAATAGTGACTAACGACTAATGACTAACTTAAAACTCAGAACTCAAAACTTAAAACTTAATTGTTGCTTTTTTCGGAAAAAATCCGTACTTTTGCGGCGCTAATTAAGTGATTTTTGCAACCACTTTAAATCAAACTTAAAGATATGGAATATTTAGATTTTGAGCTACCTATCAAGGAGCTTGAAGAACAATTAGATAAATGTGTTGCCCTTGGAAATGAAACTAATGTAGATGTATCTGATACTTGTAAAAAACTTACCAAGCGATTGGAACAAGTAAAAAAGGACATCTATGAGAACCTTACTCCTTGGCAACGTGTACAGGTCTCCCGACATATTGACCGCCCCTATGCGCTTGACTATATCAATGCCCTCTGTGGCAATACCTTTATAGAACTGCATGGCGACCGTACCGTAGGGGACGATAAGGCTATGATTGGAGGACTGGGAAAAATAGGCGACCAATCCTATATGTTTATTGGACAGCAGAAAGGAAACAATACCAAGAGCCGCCAGTACCGCAACTTCGGAATGCCTAACCCCGAAGGCTACCGCAAGGCTTTACGCCTGATGAAGTCGGCAGAGAAGTTCAACCTGCCTGTAGTTACCTTTATTGACACCCCAGGTGCTTACCCTGGCATTGAGGCTGAGGAAAGAGGCCAGGGAGAGGCCATCGCTCGTAACCTCTTGGAAATGGCGCGCCTGCAAGTGCCTATCATCGTCTTTATCATAGGAGAAGGTGCCTCAGGAGGTGCCCTCGGTATAGGGGTTGGTGATAAGGTATTTATGCTGGAAAATACTTGGTATTCTGTAATTTCTCCAGAGTCTTGTTCCTCTATCCTTTGGCGTACTTGGGAGTATAAGGAACGTGCTGCCGATGCCCTCAAACTCACTGCTAAGGATATGAAAGCCAATGGCCTTATTGACGAAATCATCAAAGAACCCCTTGGTGGTGCTCACCGAAACAGAGAAGCTGTTTTTGAGAGTGTCAAAAAAGCGATTGAAGAGACCTACAAGAAACTTTCCAAACTCTCTGTAGAGAAACTTATTGAAAAAAGAATGGACAAATACACCAGCTATGGTGTGTATAAATAATTATAAGAATGAAAAATTGGTTTAAAATCATATGTATTGCCCTCTCTTTAGGTCTTTTGGCCAGCAGTTGTGGGGCTTTTCAGGGCTTTCCTTGCCCTCATGGCAGAAGATGCTAACCTAAAACCCTATCTATGTCGGCCAAAGTACGTGCTTTTCTATTCAACTTCCTCTGTTTTGGAGTGTTGTTTATCCTTATTCGCTTAGGAATTCTCTGGTTTTTTCCTAATCTGCCTTATCTTGTTGTCTTTGCCATTACGGGCGTATTGGCCATAGTGCTCTCGCCCCGCTTTGCTGCTTATGAGGATGAGGGTAAGGAGGTATTGCTTATGCGCTGGATTTTCTTGAAGGGCATACGACAATTCTAAATCCCATAGCCCATGCAGATACAACTCAAGAAATTAGGTAAGAAGAAAATAAAAATCATTGAAGTAACCTTAGAAAAGCAGCCTGAAACGCTCCGAGAACTGATCTCGGAGTGTGTCAAGAGCGAAGTAAAACGCTTCAATGATTCACGAGAGGATACTTCTCTGATTCCTTTCCTCTCCGCCCAAGAGATAGGAGAGCAAGCCCAAGAAGGAAAAATCACCTTTGGGGATAAGGAAAATAGAACCTTGGCCGACCTCTCCGTGGCTTTGGACACCGCTTTCCTTGCCTTTACCGATGGACTCTTTGCTGTCTTTGTAGATGACGAGGAAGTCAAAGCCTTGGACGCTCCCCTTACCATTACCCCTGAGACGGTTATCACCTTTATCCGACTTACTTTCTTAGCCAAGGCACCTTGGTAATCTTAGTTCCCCCTTACTCCCTGCGGACTTAGTCCAAACTTGCGCTTGAAAGCAGTAGAAAAGTGCGACAGGTGCTCATAGCCACATTGGAGCGCTATTTCACCTATAGACTTATCGGTATGTAGTAACAATTGTTGGGCAAGATTCATCTTATAATCATAGAGATAGCCGAAGATGGTATTGCCAAAAATCTCCTTGAACCCATAGCACAATTTCTTCTCATTCATACCTACTCCCTTTGCCAGTTCTGAGATAGAGGGGGTATGCTGCAAATCGTGAATAATCAGCTCACTTACCTCATGTATCTTATCTATATCGGTGTGGGTCTTACAATATTGGTAGTTTTGGTACTTCTGAGTGTTCAACAAGTGGAACTGCAATAGGAATAATTCCAGCACTTTCAAGTCAGCATATACCCCTGCGGCATTGCCCAGAAGTTCTGTATTATTGAGTTGTTGCAAGATAGTTTGCATTTGAACAGGAGTACAATAACAACCATAAGGATTGAGCAAGAAACTTCCTCCTCTCTGGTATCGCTCATAGATGGCCATAAAACTATCAGGGTATTGCTGCGCCATTTGAGCAAACTCCGCTTCACTTATTGCAATTGTAATTATTTCTAAATTATCATTTTTGCAAAAAATATCCTTCCCTGAACATTCCTCCTTACAGAAAAAAACATTGTGCTCTCCTTGACTGGCAGAAACTAACTGCCCTGCTACATCCACACATGATTTCTTTCTAGATTTGATAGCAAAATGAAACCGTACCGAAGGAATTGACATTCGCCCCTCAAAGGAGTAATTTTCCTTTATCTGAGCTTGCCAATTATAATAGGTATGCTTACCTATCTGCTTACCACAAGTTACAAAGGTAACTATATCGTTCTGAAGACACCCATAATAACGCTCCATTTCTCTCTCATCCTTTATCAAAGGGGCTTCTTGTTCTACAGTCAATTCCTGCAAGTCTTCTACTGTTAATCGCTTCATCATAAATTTGCTATTGAGATTAAAATTCTGCTATTGAGATTAAAATTTTCGCTATTAGGATTAAAATTTTTGCTATTGAGATTAAAATAAATTAAGTATATTAGATGTAAATTTGCATACTTAACCTTGATACTTAGAACAAAAATAAATAATAATTTTAAATCTCACAAGTCTTTTTTACTATTTAACAAGACTAAATAAACTAAAACACAATTAATCAACTCATTACATTTATGTCAGTTAAGAAGTTTTTTTATCTATTACTCTTTTTTTCTTCTCTTAGCTTCGCACAAAATAAAGGAATGCTTTCAGGGAGAATTGTAGATAAGAGCACAGGAGCCCCCTTAATCAATGCCGAAGTTATTATTAAGGAAACAGGAAAAGGGACTACCACCAATGAAAAAGGAATCTATTCCCTTACTGACCTACCCAAAGGAAGCTATACTGTAGGATTTTATTATCTTGGTTACCAAAGCGTTAGTAAAAAAATAAACATAAGTGGAGAAATCAACTTGAATATAGCACTTGTACAAGAAAAACAAGAAATAGGCGAAGTAGTATTCACTGCCAAGACCATTGCCCATCAAAAGAAAGAAGAAGCTATGCCTGTTACGGTAATTGACTTGTCCAATATGCGAGGTACCGTCAGTAGTGTACAGGATATATTGGTCAAGACCGTAGGGGTTACCATCCGTTCCTCTGGAGGAGTAGGTAGCAGCTCTCGCCTTTCTGTCCGTGGCTTGGAGGGTAAGCGTATCGGTTTTTTTATAGACGAAGTACCTATGACCGATCAAACAGATTATATTGACTACAACGATATTCCTGTGGATATGATTGACCGTATTGAAATCTACAAAGGGGTAGTGCCTGCCCGCCTCGGTGGGTCTTCCCTTGGTGGGGCGGTCAATATCGTAACTCGTGAATATCCTGATAAATATGCGGACCTTAGTTATAGCCTTGAATCCTATAATACCCATAAGGCACAAGCCATCTTCAAGCGCAACCTCAAGGAGCAAGGACTTACCTTCGGAGTCGGAGGAGGTTATACCAGCTCAGATAACAATTATTCTTTTGACTCTCCCTCTCGCGAGGGCTTGCGCCTGACTCGCAATCATGACAAATATCAAAAAATATTAGCAAGTGCTGGGCTTGAAGCTAAAAAATGGTGGTTTGATAAGGTAGAGATAGAAGCTGTTGCCATAAGAACCTACAAGGAAATACAAGGAATAGAGTATGATATCCGTCAGGCACATAGTCATTCCTTTGTGGTAGGATTGCCTATCAAACTCCAAAAGAATCATTTCTTTTGGGATGGACTTAACCTTGACATGCTCAATGTGATAGCGCTCTCTCGAATGAATTTTATAGACAAAGCCACCCGTCGTTACGAATGGGATGGCTCCTCCTACCCCACTGCTTCTCGTTATGGAGGGGAAGCAGGCTATAGATATCCTTCTGATTCCGATGACCAAAAATTTACCATTGGCAATAAAACCAACTTGGAGTATTTGATAAACCAGCAGCACTCGCTTAATTTCAATTCGGTACTGGCCTTTGCTAAGGGAAAACCCAAGGACGAACTAAAGCAAATGAGCTTAGGCAAGCAAGTGAATTTTGATTCCCATATGCTCAGTTGGATCAGTGGGCTTACCTATGACTTCCGTTCTTCGGACGACAAGTTCCTTAACTCTCTTACAGGGCGCTACTATCTCTATACCATGCAGACCCAAATGGCTCATCTTTTTGTACCAGGACAATATGATATAGATCTCAACAAAAGTAGCTTTGGCTTCAATGATGCCTTACGTTACCGCTTCCTCCCTACCTTTATGGGCAAACTATCGGTAGGTCATGATGTCCGTATCCCCTCTGAAACGGAACTCTTAGGTGATGGTATCGCTGTAGTACCTAGTGGGAATTTGCTCCCCGAACGCAATGCCAGTGTCAATGTTGGCTGTCTCCTTGACTTGGTTGGCAAGCACCCTACCAATGCTCAAGTGGAACTGAACTTCTTTTATATGTACCTGAAAGATATGATCCGCTATACCGCAGGGGTTATAGGTGCACAATATCAAAATTTCGGTCAGATGCGTACCTTAGGGGTAGAGTTTGAAGCCAAAGCCGATGTACTCCCTTGGTTATATGCCTATGTGAATACTACCTACCAAGACCTGAGAGATGTCCGCAACTATGAGCCTAACAGTAGCGTACCCAACCCTACTAAGGACAAGCGTATGCCCAATATTCCCTACCTTATGAGCAATATGGGATTAGAATTTCACCGAGAAAACCTCTTTGGAGGTACTGGACAGAACACCCGTATCTTCTTAGACTATGCCTTTGTAGAGGAATATTACTATGATTTCGAGATGACCAAGCGCGACAAGCGCCGTATTCCCCGTAGTATAACCTTTGATTGGGGCTTTGAGCATAGTTTTTTCAATAATAAGTTCTTTATCTCAGGAAAAATACGCAACCTTACCAACCAAAAAGTAGTTACCGAGTTCAACAAACCTCTTCCTGGTATCAATGGAGGGGTAAAACTCCGTGTTATATTCTAAGAAATTAACTAAAAAATCATATTATTATGTATTCAAAAATTTTCTTAACCCTATGTGCTTGCGCTGTACTAAGCCCCGCTTGCAAAAAAGATGATGAACCAACACCTGCACCTACTCCAGAGGGCAAGGAATACATAGGAGATTTCCTATTGGAAACCACTGTGAAAAACCCTGATGGTATGAGTGGAAGCTCTTATGTACAAGTGTTCCAAAAATTATCTGGAACTATCACCAATGATAATGCTGAACAATTAGAGTTCGCCTCCTGTGTACAAGTGACAGGCAAAGACGTCTATATCTTTGACTTGATGAAAGGGACAAATGTTACCCATTGGGTATATGATCCTGCTACTAAAAAGCTCAATAAAGGAGCCAGCCTTCCTACTCCTGTAGGTTCCTTTGTCGGACACCTAGAAAAAGTAAGTGATACCAAAGCCTATATGCCGCTCTATACTCAAGGAGTAATATGGATTATCAATCCACAAACCATGAAAAAAACAGGTGAAATTGCCCTCCAAGAGTATGCCCATGGAGATAATAGTGCTGACCCTGCTATGGGATTCGTGCGAGATGGTAAATACTACTTATCTCTTAACCAAATAGATCCTAATGCAAGTGCTCCCTATGCTGACTATCCACAAAGTGATGTAGCTATCATAGATGTCCAAACCGATAAAGTTGAAAAAATAGCTTCAGAGAAGACCTCTGGACTCATCTATCCTACCCGTTCTATGGCTCCACATAGCGGTATGATGTTTACTAACGAAGCTGGCGACCTCTATATAGCTACTTCAGGATATTTTGGGTTCAATCCTGCCAATACCAAGTGTGGCTTCCTCTGTATTCCTAAAGGAGCTACTGAGTTTGATACCAATAGGTCATGGGATATCTCCACTACTCCCATCGAAGGTTATGAGCATAAGGCTGCCACTGTCATTAATACACAATATATAGGCAATAACAAAGTAGCTGCTTATGTAGGTATTCGTGAACTAAATGAACAGAATCCTTATATTGCCAAAAATGTCATGGCTGTTATCATTGATCTTAGTGCTAAAACTATCAAGAAGATAGATGGTATTCCCTTTAGCGATGGACATAGTATAGCTATTGGCAAACTGGAAAATAAGGCTGTTTTTGCAGCTTTCGGAACAGATAAGGCTGGCTTATTTACCTTTGATCCTACTACAAGTACTGTACAGCAGGTACTCTCCACCGTGGGAAATCCTGCTTATTTCCATGCTTTTAAATAGATTTTTACATAACAATGTACCCATGTTGATGAATGAACATGGGTACATTTTACCTTCTCATCTCTTGCGGACTTAGTCCAAACTTGCGCTTGAAAGCGGTAGAAAAGTGCGACAGGTGCTCATAGCCACATTGGAGCGCTATTTCACCTATAGACTTATCGGTATGTAGTAACAATTGTTGGGCAAGATTCATCTTATAATCATAGAGATAGCCGAAGATGGTATTGCCAAAAATCTCCTTGAACCCATAGCACAATTTCTTCTCATTCATTCCCATTTCCCTTGCCAATTCACTGATAGAGGGCGTGTATCGCAAGTTATGGGTTATCAGCTCACTTACCTCATATATCTTATCTATATCCGTATGGGTCTTACAATATTGGTAGTTTTGGTACTTCTGAGTGTCCATTTGGTGAAACTGTAACAGGAACAATTCCAATACTTTAAGGTCAGCATATACCCCTGCGGCATTGCCCAAAAGTTCTGTATTGTTGAGTTGTTGCAAGACTGCCTGCATCTGCATAGAAGTGAGAAAACCTCCCTGACGACTGAGCAGAAAGTTGTCTCCACTTTGGTATCTCTTATAGATCGCCATAAAGCTATCGGGGTATTGCTGCGCCATTTGGGCAAACTCCTCCTCGCTTATGGCTATGGTAATCACCTCCATAGTATCATTTTTCAAGAAAATATCTCTCCCTAAGCATTCGTCTTTGCAAAAGAACACATTATGTTCGCCCTGCTTAGCAGAGAAGATCTGCCCATCTATATCCACATGCATCCCTTTTTGCGACTTAGTAACAAAGTAAAAGCGCACCGAGGGAATTGCCATACGCCCCTCAAAGGAATAATTATCCCACACCTCGGCCTGCCAACTGTAATAAGCATGCTTACCTATCTCCTTCCCATGGGTGGTGAAGGTAGCTAATTTGTTCTCAAGACGGCCATAATAGACCTCCATCTCTGCCTCACTTTTTACCAAAGGCACCTTTACCTGCTCTAAACTCAGTTCCTGTATATCTTGTTCGGTCAATCGTTTCATTGTAAATTTGCTATTGAGATTAAAATCTTTGCTATTAAGATTAAAATTAAAAAACGTACGTTTGCCTTACGAAATCAATTATTTAGAACAAAGATAAATAATATTTCTGAATCTCACAAATTTATTTTCATTTTTACATAGAATAAATAAAATAAAACACACTGAATCAACCTATTACATTTATGTTATTTAAAAAGATTTTTTACTTACTACTACTTTTTTCTACTTTTGGCTATGCCCAACAAAAGGGTAGTCTCTCTGGAAAAGTGATAGACAAAACCACAGGCGAACCCTTAGTCAATGCCGAGGTCATTATCAAGGAAACAGGAAAAGGCACCGCTACCAATGAAAAGGGCTTTTACTCGCTTCCTTCTTTGCCTAAGGGTAGCTATACTGTAGGGTATTATTATCTTGGTTACCAAAGTGTTAGCAAGAAAATCACTATCAGCGGAGATACCAAACAAAATATAGCCCTCTCACAGGAGAAGCAGGAAATCGGTGAGGTAGTATTCTCCACCAAGACCATCGCCCATCAAAAGAAAGAAGAGGCCATGCCTGTTACCGTAATTGACCTATCCAATATGCGGGGTACCGTAAGCAGCGTACAGGACATATTGATTAAGACCGTGGGGGTTACGATCCGCTCCTCAGGCGGGGTGGGAAGTTCTTCTCGCCTTTCTGTACGTGGCTTGGAGGGTAAGCGTATAGGCTTTTTTATAGATGAATTGCCCCTGTCCGAACAATCAGATTATCTTGATATCAACGATATTCCTGTGGATATGATTGACCGTATAGAGATCTACAAAGGGGTAGTGCCTGCCCGCTTCGGTGGGTCTTCCCTCGGTGGGGCGGTCAATATCGTCATTCGTGAGTATCCTGAGAAATATGCCGACCTGAGCTATGGTTTAGAGTCTTTCAATACACATAAGCTACAAGCGGTCTTCAAGCGTAACCTCAAGGAAAAGGGGCTTACCTTTGGGGTGGGGGGCAGCTATACTACCGCCGACAACAACTATACTTTTGAATCACCCTATCGCAAAGGCTTATATATCACTCGCGATCATGATAAATACCAAAAAATACTGGTAGGAGGTAGCTTTAGAGCTCACAAATGGTGGTTTGACGAGGTAGAAGTAGAGCCTGTTGTGGTCAAAACTTACAAAGAAGTACAAGGAATAGAGTATGATATCCGTGAGGCACATAGCCGTTCGCTTATGGCTGGACTGGCTACCAAGCTCAAGAAGGATAACTTCTTCTTAGAAGGGCTGAATTTTGATATGCTCAACGGCTTGGTACTTACCCAAATGAACTTTATAGACAAGGCTACTCGTCGCTACGAATGGGACGGTTCCTCCTACCCTACCCCCTCCCGCTATGGAGGCGAAGCGGGCTACAACTTCCCTTCGGATTCCGATGACCAAAAATTCTCCTTTGTGAACAAAACCAACTTGGAATACCTTATCAATCAGCAGCATTCGCTTAATTTCAACACAGTGCTCTCTGTGGCCAAAGGTACTCCCAAGGACGAGCTCAAGAGGCTAAGTTTAGGAAAGCAGGTCAATTTTGATTCTCATATGCTCAGTTGGGTCAGTGGGCTTACTTACGATTTTCGTACTTCAGACGACAAGTTCCTCAACTCCCTCACAGGGCGCTATTATCTCTATACCATGCATACCCAGCGGGCACCTCTTTTCGTTCCTGGAAAGTATGATGTGGATCTGAACAAAAGCAGTTTCGGTATCAATGATGCCTTGCGTTACCGCTTTCTTCCCTCCTTTATGGGGAAACTCTCCATAGGTCATGATGTACGTATTCCCACCGAAAACGAACTCTTAGGCGATGGGATTGCTGTTGTCCCCAGTGGTGATTTGCTTCCAGAACACAATACAAGTGCCAATATAGGTTGCCTTTTTGACTTGGTCGGCAAGCACCCCTCCAATGCCCAAATAGAACTCAACTTTTTCTATATGTACCTAAAGGATATGATCCGCTATACAGCAGGGCTTATCGGTGCCCAATACCAAAACTTTGGAGAGATGCGCACCATGGGTATAGAGTTCGAAGCCAAAGCCGATGTGCTCCCCTCTCTCTATGCTTATGTGAATACTACCCTTCAAGACCTTAGAGACGTTCGCGATTATGAGCCTGCCAGCACCGTACCCAACCCTACCAAGGACAAGCGTATGCCCAATATTCCCTACCTTATGGGAAACATGGGATTAGAGTTTCACCGAGAAAACCTCTTTGGAGGTACAGGGCAGAACACCCGTATCTTCTTGGATTATGCCTTTGCTGAAGAATATTACTATGATTTTGAGATGACCAAGCTCGACAAGCGCCGTATTCCTCGTAGTATGACCTTTGATCTGGGCTTTGAGCATAGTTTTCTCAACAACAAACTCTTTATCTCAGGAAAAATACGCAATCTTACTGACCAAAAAGTGCTCACCGAGTTCAATCGTCCCCTCCCAGGGATCAATGGAGGGATAAAACTCCGTGTTATATTCTAAAATCAACTAAAAATCATATTATCATGTATTCAAAATTTTTCTTAACCCTATGTGCATGTGCGGTACTAAGCACCGCCTGCAAGAAAGAGGATAACAAAGACCCTCAACCTACCCCAACTCCTGATGCTAAGGAATATATAGGGAACTACATTCTAAAGACATCCCTAAAAAACGAAGATGGAAAGAGTGGAAGCTCTTATCTACAAGCCTTTAACAAACTTAGTGCTACCGAAAGTGTAGATAATTCCAAGGCGGAACAAGTGCCTTATATGTCCAGTGTAATGATCTATGGTAATGAAGTGTATTCCCTTGATGCCATAGATGGAGCTTATGGAGTAGTCAAGTTCCAATATGATCGCAGCAATGGAAAACTCACCAAAGGAGCGAAAATGGATACACCTGCACACGCTATGCCTTGCAACTTTGTCAAAGTAAGTGATACCAAGGCTTATCTCCCTTTGTATAACTCAGGGACTGTATGGATATTCAACCCACAAACCATGCAGAAAACAGGAGAGATAGACATCACCTCCTATGCTCATAGTGATAACAGCCCTGATGCTGGCTTTGGTGTAATCCGTGGCGATTATTACTATCTCCCTCTATTACAGTTAGGTCCTGATTATGCCCCTTATGCAGATCACTTACAAAGTGATGTATTAGTAATCAACACACAAACTGATAAGGTAGAAAAACTCATCTCTGAAACTGCTACCCACTTGGCTATGCCTTCTCAGCCTTCCTATAATAGCTGTATTTTTATGAACGAGAACAAGGATATCTACATCATGTGTGCTGGATATTTTGGCTTCAACCCACAGAATACACACTCAGGTTTTGTTTGCATTCCTAATAAGGGAGATCTTGCCCAAACAGATTTTGACAGTTCTAAATCATGGGATATCTCCTACACTCCTATAGAAGGCACTCCCTATAAGCCTAACACTATATACAGTGTAGTATATTTAGGAGGCGGTAAAGTAGCTGCTTTTGTATCAGCTGCTGAACTCAATGTAAAAGATCCTTTTACAGATAAGAATGGTATTGCGGTACTTATGGACTTAAATGCGAGAACAATCAAAAAGATAGATGGTATTCCTTATACCGACAGCCATAGTGTAGGTATCGCCAAATATAAGGATCTTGTTGTTTTTGGTGTATCTGGCAAAGAGAAAAGAGGGCTATTCGGTTATAACCCTACCACTGGTACTACCCAACAACTACTTACCACCACAGGAGGTGCTGACTTTTTCTATGCATTTGAATAAACTAAAAAATCATCATATATCATGTATTCAAAAATTTTCTTAACCCTATGTGCTTGCGCTGTACTGGGTACTGCCTGCAAGAAAGACGAAAAAGAAGAAGAAGCGATAGCTTACACTTCTAAAAGTAGTGGTAAATACCTTTTGGAAACCTCTGTAAAAAATGAAGACGGAATGAGTGGTGTCTCCTACATACAACTCACTGATAAGTTAGAGGGAAGTATAGGCAACACTCAAGGAGAACAAATAGAATTTGGCGCTTCTGTACAGGTGGTGGGTAATGATGTCTATCTCTTTGATACCATGAAAGGTGTCGGAGGAATAACCCGTTGGAGCTATGACCCTAACACTAAAAAACTCACCAAAGGGACTAACCTTCCTGCCCCTGCGGCCTCTATGGTAGGACACCTTGAAAAAGTAAATGACTCCAAGGCTTACTTACCTCTCTATGGCCAAGGAGTTGTATGGATTATCAATCCCAAAACTATGGAGAAAACAGGAGAAATTGCCCTAAACCAATATGCACATGGAGATACTAACCCAGAACCTGCCATGGGGCTTATCCGTGATGGCAAATACTACGTATGCTTAAATCAAGTAGATTCTGGGCAAGGCTGGCAACCCTATGCTGACTATCAGCAGAGTGATGTGGCAATCATTGATATCCAAACCGATAAGGTAGATAAAATAGCTTCTGAAAAAGCTACAGGGCTTACTTTCCCTACACGTCCTATGTCCCAATGTAGTGGTATGCTCTTCACTAACGAAGCTGGTGACCTCTATGCCGCTACAGTAGGGTATTTTGGGTTCAACCCTAATAACACCAAGTGTGGCTTTATCTGTATTCCTAAAGGAGCCACTGAGTTTGACACCAATAAGTCTTGGGATATTTCCACCACTGCCATTGAAGGATATGAGCATAAGGCCTCCACAATCTTAGCTACACAATATATAGGTAACGACAAGGTAGTTGCTTACGTAGGTATTCGCGAACTCTATACCGACAATCCTTATACCTCCAAGAGTGCTTTGGCTATCCTAATTGACCTTAAGGCCAAAACTATCAAGAAGATAGATGGTATTCCCCTCACCGACGGACATAGTGTATTCATTACCAAGATGAAAGACAAGGTTATATTTGCTGCCTTTGGAACCGATAAGGTAGGTCTGTTCTCCTTTGATCCTGTTACAGGAGCCGTACAACAACTCCTTAGCACTCAGGGAAATCCCGCTTATTTCCACGCTTTTGAATAGAATTATGACATTAGGAAAAATACCTGAAACCATGCTCATTACCTTATGGGCAAAAGCTGAGGAACGCCACTACTCCCCTCCCTTTCTCATAGACAAGAAGGCCGAAGAGATGATTCCTCAGATAGATTATGACTTCTCCAAGTTCAGCAAATCCAAATTCAGCCAAGCGGGAATCTGTCTCAGAGCAAGCCTTATAGATAAAGAAGCGCAAACCTTCCTCTCAGCCCATCCTGATGCGGTAGTAATACAGTTGGGCGCTGGCTTAGACGCTCGCTACGAACGCTTGGGAAGCCCTACACTAACCCATTGGTACGAATTGGACTTACCTGAGGTGATTGAGTTGCGTAAAAAGTTCTTCGAGGAGAATGATAGGCGCACCTTTATCCCTCTTTCCCTCTTTGATTACCAATGGATAGAGACCATAAAGGCACATCAGAAGCCCATTCTTATCATTGTAGAGGGGGTACTGATGTACTTTGAGCGTACGCAAGTGAAAGATTTCTTTGAGAACCTTTGTCAAAAGTGCGAGAAAGCTACTATCCTTTTTGACATGTTGGCTTATAGTCTTGTGGGTCATGCCAAAAATCACGATTCTCTTGGCTCCATGGACAAGGAACAGCGCCCCGAATTTAGATGGAGCGAACTGGATAGCCATACACTTGAGCAGTGGCACCCTCATCTGCATATTGCTAAGGAGTACTATATGAGTAACTACAATCGCGGACGTTATCCCTTTATCTTTAGAATGCTCTATAAGTTCCCTTATTTCTATAAGCGATTCAACCAAAGAGTCATAAGAGCAGAGATTAGTGAAGAGTGAAGAGTGAAAAATGAAAGAGACTGTCCTTTTGGGATAGTCTCTTTTTTTATAGCTTATTTCTTATCTTATTGCTGTAATAAAGCATCTAATTGTGCTTGAGTGATTCGTTTATATACAGTTATATATCTTCTACCATTTTTTACAACAGTCAGGGTTAAGTTATCTCCTGTTATAGAAACAGAAATTCTATTTCCTTCTATTTCAATAGTGGTTTCATTGAGAATAGTAAAAGATCCTCTCTCTATTTTATGCCTGCAAACTCCATTATCTACATCAAATTCATAGACTAATGCTTGATTTCCTGTGATTTTCATGGAATTTTTCTTCTCACAATCATCAAGTGTTGCTATAACATCATTTTCTGTCTGGGAAACCATTTGCCAAATCCCATCTAAGTTTGCAATTGTTTTTCCTGTATTACTGTTACCACCACCATTATTGCCTCCATTGTTGTTTCCACCGCCATTATTAATGGTCGCTAAGATAGCATCTAACTCTGCTTGGTTAATCTTTTTGAGATTTAAGGTTTCCTTCTGTCCATTTTCTTCTATGGTTAGTGTAAGTGTATTGCCTGAAATAGAAAAAGGAATTCCCTTTTCATTTGGATCATTTGCATCCTTGATAAGATTACCTTCTATTTTATAGGTTTCTACAGTTTTATCATATTCGCAGTGTCCTGTTCCTTCATTCTTATTAAAATCATGAGAAGTCAATTGGTTCTGAGTAAAAACATACACAGATTTTTTTTGACAGTCATTGGGTGTTTGTGGTTGTCCTGCAACTGTAAATGATTCCAATTGCCAAGCCCCTGTAAGGTCTGCTGAAGTATTATCATTCTTCTCACAAGAAGAAAATAGCAAAGCTACAAAAGCTGTTGCCCCTAAAAAAATTCTTTTCATAAAATCAATATTTCGGTTTTTATAAGGGCAAAGATACTACTTTTTTCTGTAATAAAAAACTATTTATAAAAATATTAGCTGTTTTTTACTTTTCACTCTTTACTTTTCACTCTTCACTTTTCACTCTTCACTTTTCACTCTTCACTTTTCACTCTTCACTCTTC
>ERZ772973.79-NODE-79-length-68067-cov-6.73271_pt1 | contig 68067 bp, 57 predicted proteins | sample MGYA00580672_ERZ772973 | MGnify/ENA primary metagenome ERZ772973 (study PRJEB29015, sample SAMEA2737938) | human oral metagenome | biome: human oral; feature: human-associated habitat; material: dental | place: China | collected 2152 ...
ACAATAAAAAAGCATTAAAAAATAGGCTTATTTGAAAAAGTTGGTTATATGCGAGAACCAACCGAAAAAACAACTTTATTTCTCACGACTTATTAACCGCTGCGGAAGAGAAAATGAGGATTATTTTTTTGTTTTTTTATACCCAAATACTTTTAAGAACAAAAAAACACTTTAGTGAATAAGTGCTATTATCTCTTATATATCAGTACATTAGTATGCTTATGAATTGTTGATAAACTCCTTTAGGTATAGCTTGCAAGGATTTTTATCTATTTTTCTACCTGAATTCACAGCGTATTATCATCATCATTTTTTTTATATAAAAAAGAATATTTATTTTTTATATGTGAGTTGATGGTTGAAAATTTGTAACTTTGCGCGCTGACTGGTCATAGACCTTATGTCTATTAGCTATTTTTACTTTTCTACACATACTATAGCTGCTGCTTTTCAAGTAAGGCTGATACTAATGTGAGTGCAAAGATACAAAAAAATGAGAAAGTAGCTAATAATCAATAGAAAACTCGTAAATTAAAACGAAAATGAGTAAGAAGAAATTCAAACAGAAAAAGAAAAAAAACAAGGACTTCAGTAGAGATATTTTGGTTATTCTACAAAAGAATAGCGGCAAGAGTTTCTCTTGGAAACAAATAGCTGAAAAGCTCAAAGCTACTTCTACCGAAATGCGTAATGATATTATTGCTTCCTTAGCCAAATTGGTCAAGCAATCGCATATTCAAGAAACTACTCAAGGTCACTTTCAAGCACAAGAGGCTACTTACTACCACCAAGGAGTGGTGGATATGGCCTCCAATGGTAATGCTTATGTGGTGTGTGAGGACTTAGACCAAGATGTATTTGTTCCTAACAACTTGCTTAACAAGGCCTTACATGGCGATCTGGTGGAGGTGTATGTCTTTCCACGCCGTCGTGAAAAGCTCGAAGGGGAGATTACCCAAGTGATAGAGCGCAAGCGTACAACCTTTGTCGGGGTGGTACAGATGCAGAAGAATTTTGCCTTTGTAGTACCTACCGATAGGCGTATGTATACAGACATCTTTGTTCCTAAGGAGGATTGTAATGGTGCTGAAGATGGGGATAAGGTATTGGTGCGTATTACCCAATGGACTTCTCGTGCCAACTCTCCCTATGGCGTAGTGGAGAAAGTTCTCGGTAAGCCTGGGGAACACCATACTGAGATGCATGCTATCTTGGCCGAATATGGATTGCCTCATGAGTTTCCTCAGGAGGTAGAGGCCTATGCACAGCAATTGGATACTACTATCAAGGAAGAAGAGATTGCTCGCCGCAGAGATATGCGTGGAGTGCTTACCTTTACCATTGACCCACGTGATGCTAAGGACTTTGACGATGCACTGTCTTTCCAAGTACTTGAGAATGGCAACTTTGAGATTGGGGTGCATATAGCCGATGTCTCTCACTATGTGCAACCTGGCACTATATTGGACGATGAGGCTTACCAGCGAGCTACTTCGGTATATTTGGTGGATCGGGTGGTGCCTATGCTCCCTGAAGTATTGTCCAACTTTGCTTGCTCGCTGCGTCCTGAAGAGGAGAAATATACTTTCTCGGCTATATTTGAACTTTCTCCTCAAGCAGAAATTCGCAATGTATGGCTCGGCCGTACGGTGATTCGCTCCGATGCACGCTTTGCCTATGAGGAAGCACAGGCGGTGATTGAGGCTTTTGATACCCCTTATATGGAGGTGCTGACGGATTTTGTGATGCCTCAAGAGATTTCTATTCGTCCAGAAGGTAGCTATACCATTTCCAAGGAAATTGTAGAGGCAATTCTTTCGCTGAATGCCTTGGCAGAAATTCTCCGTGAGAAGCGAATGAGAGCAGGGGCTATTTCTTTTGATAAGTTGGAAGTGAAGTTTGTCTTGGACGAAAACAATAATCCCTTGGGTGTCTATACCAAGGAGAGTAAGGAGGCTAACAAACTCATAGAGGAGTTTATGTTGCTGGCCAATCGTAAGGTAGCCGAGTATGCCTCCAAGCTGCAGAAGACTTTTGTCTATCGTATTCACGATGTGCCTGATGAGGAAAAGCTCTTGCAGATGCAGGGTGTTATCTCTCGCTTTGGCTATAAGCTCAATCTCAAGGACAAGAAGAACATTTCCCATTCTATCAATCACCTACTGCAGGAGGTGCATGGCAAGAAAGAACAGAACTTGGTGGATACCTTGGCTATTCGCTCTATGAGCAAGGCCGCTTATTCTACACATAATATAGGGCACTATGGTTTGGCTTTTGATGATTATACCCACTTCACCTCCCCTATTCGTCGTTATCCTGACGTGATGGTACACCGCCTTTTGCAGCGTTATTTGGACGGAGAGGCTTCGGCTAATGAGGCAGAATACGAAGAGAAGTGTAAGCACTCTTCCCAAATGGAGAACTTGGCTACTTCGGCTGAGCGTGATTCTATCAAGTACATGCAGATTAAGTACATGGAAGAGCATAAGGATCAGGAGTTCTTGGGAGTGATTTCAGGGGTTACCGAATTTGGTATTTATGTTGAGATTATTGAAAACAAGTGTGAGGGTATGATACGTGCCAGAGATATGAAGGACGATTATTATGTATTTGACGAAAAGGCATACGCGCTTGTAGGCGAAGTAAGCAAACAACGCTATACCTTGGGTGATGAGGTAATGATACGCGTCAAGAATACCGATTTGGTCAAGCGCTATTTAGACTTTGAATTGGTGAACTAACTAAAAAACTCCGAACGAGAAAAGTTCGGAGTTTTTTTATATGAGCTATTTTTCTGCTATTTATTTTTGTTTGGTATATACTTTATAGTATTTTTCAGCGTCATAATTATGGTAGATGGTCAGTTGGGTATTGTTATTTTCAAGAGTAATTTTTTGTGGTACCATAAGAGGTTTTCCATTTGCTTCTGTTTCTAAGTAGAGTTTGTTTTCCTCTTTTTTATATTCATAAGTAGGATATACCTCTTTTTTACTTCTACATTCTAAATTATTATCGTAAGGGTTGAATTTTCCCTTTTGATAACTTTCATTAATAGCTTCTTTCTCTTGGAATACAAAAGTTTCATTGGCATCACAATCGCTATAGAGTTCTTTTATTTCACCGTTTTCTACTTTTTTAGTAATCTTCCAAGTACCTAAAAGTACCGATTTAGGTGTGTCATTCTTTTCTTCTTTGCAGTTACAATCATTTTTACTGCAAGATAACGCCAAGTAGGCGGCTGTAAAGAGTAAAACAATTTTTTTCATATTGTTAGTATTTTAAATTCGTGACAAAGGTAGTAAAAATATTTGTTTTCCTACTATTTTTTATTAATTTTGTTGCTTATTATTAGCTATTTAATTTGTTCCACGTGGAACAATTAAGTGAGAAGTTAATAGTGAATAATGAAAAACTGATTGATACTTTTACTCAAATGCTCAGCTTTAAGTATTCACTATCTTTGTTTTTCACTTTAAATTTTTTACTTATTATGGTTCCTCCTATAACTGATAACTTACTATTGGGCAGGCAGTTGCGCTGTCCTGAAGGAGCACTCGCCAAGGAAGTGGGTGCTTATATCTTTGCCTCCAACCGAAATATGATACAGTGTAGTATAGATTGCCTTCCCCTTTCTGGAGTAAAACAGCTATTGGAAATAGGTTTTGGTAATGGAGCACATCTCCCCTACCTCTTTGCTAAGGCACCCCACTTACACTATACAGGGGTAGAACGCTCTGAGCCTATGATAGCTGATGCTACTGCACTTAATACTGAGCTTGTGGAGCAAGGAAAGGCTGTTTTCTTGCACGCTCCTACCGAGGGACTACCTCCACTCCCCTATGAGTGTTTTGAGGTCTGTTTTACTGTCAATACGTACTATTTTATTACAGACTTGAGGGCTTATTTTGCTCAGGTCTATTCCTTACTTAGACAGGGAGGTAGCTTTGTTTTGGGAGCTATTAATAAACAATTTGGTGAGCGTATGCCCTTTACCAAGGAAATATTCACTTTCTATACTCCTGAGCAGCTTCAAGAGCTATTGCTTTCGGTAGGTTTTTCAGCTTTTGAATTACAGACTTTTACGGAAGAGATTCCCACTAAGCGTGGTACTACTATAGAGCGACCTTTTGAGGTAATAACAGTGAGAAAATAAAGTTTTTATTTTTCTTTTATAATATCTATTTTTTCAGTATATTTGCTTTTTCTTTTAGCAATGATAGAGACTATTTTTATAGCAATTTCCTTAGGGATTATTTTAGCTTTCACTATAGGGCCTGTATTTTTTATTTTGATAGAGACCAGCATTACTAAGGGGGCGCGTTCGGCTTTGGCTTTTGATTTGGGAGCTATTTCAGGAGATATATTTTTTATAGCTTTGGCCTATTGGGGTACCAGTAAGTTGTCAGCTTATATAGAGAATAACCCCAATTTGTTTGTCTATGGAGGCTTGCTTATCATTGTGTATGGCTTGTTTTCTTTCGTTAAGGAGCGCCGTGATTTTAGGCTACACCCTCCGCAAACTCGGATAGTAGCTATTAAGGAAGGTAGTTATTTTACTTATTTTTATAAGGGCTTTTTTCTCAATGTGATTAATGTAGGAGTGTTTTTCTATTGGTTGGCTACTATTGCTACTTTCTCTGCTCGTCCTGGTATGACCCCTACTCGTGTGTTATTCTTCTTAGCTACTATATTGCTTACCTATTTGCTTACTGATGTATTAAAAATTCTCATAGCTAAGCGCTTACGTCATCGCCTTACCCCTACCAATATACACAAGGTGAAGCAAGGTATCAATATCTTTTTAGTGATTTTTGGAGTATTCCTTTTGATAAACGGCTTCTTTCCAAACCTGATTCAAACGATTAAAAAATAGTATTAATCATAAAAAAAGTGTTCCACGTGGAACACTTTTTTAATAATCAATAATAAACTTAAACAACGAGTAAAGTAATTCATCACTTTTTTTCATTGAGTGCTTTCACTATATCAGCAGTAATATCTTTGTCTGCTTTTCCATAGTGTACGCTACCTCCGTCATTGGCGCCCAATATGAAGTCATAATCATGTTGTTTGCCATAGTCTTTGATGAAGTTTTTGACTTTTTTCAGGAGGGTATCCATTTTGGTACGGCTTTCTTCTTGTATAGCTTGTTCTTCTACCATGAGTTGTTGTTGTAGGAGTTGGCTTTCTTGAGCCAGTTCGCCATACTTTTGTTGTGCTACTGCGGGGGCTAAGCTCTTAGCTTGTGCTTCGAAGGCCTGTGCTTTCACTTGGAAGGCCTGTGAGATGCTATCACGCTTGAGCTGGTACTTGTTGATTTTCCCCTTGAGCATTGCTTCCAAATCCTTTTTTTCTTGATATTCATCTAAGAGCTTGCTGTTATCTACATAAGCGATTTTTTGACTTTGCTGACAAGCAGCGAGGCTCAATACGAATGCGACACCTAAGATAACTTTATTCATAACTATACGGTTTTTACATTATTTCTCAAATTCAGCCACAAATGTACGAAAGTTAATGAAGATTCTATTCTTTTTTAACAAAATAAATAGGATAAGAATGAATATTTAACTTTTATACTTCTTACTCCTTGCTTTTTGCTTTTCATTTATTTACCCTTAAAATTTTTACCTTCAGAAATGTATCAAATTTCTATTTTCTTTTTATTTTGATATAAGAATACATTTAATAGTAAAATCATTTAAAAATACATACTTAAAATAATTTTTTGTTATTTATATATCTATTTGAGTATGATAATCTTGAGTTTGGCATAGTAAGAGTTATCTATAAAACTATCAAATATATACACCTGTGTATATAGAAGAAAAACTATAGCTTACCTATATCAAACTCATACTATATTGAGAAATGGTATCTTTGAGATACTATTTATTGCATCTCTACATAGGTGCTGACTTAGATAGTTTAATTGTTCCACGTGGAACAATTTATTACTTTTTACCTTTTACTTTTAATAGGTATATGAGTGATGAGTATTCCCTTGTCCTTAAGGCTGAGAGATTGGAAAGTAGTCCATGGTAAAAACCCTTGAGAAAATTCATTTTCCCTGACTTGTATTTTTCTGAGAGTAGGCTTACATAGAAAGCATCAAAAGGCATAGGCTTTACCCCTATAAGTTCAAAACCTTTTTCTTCAAAGAGTAGCCGAATACTCTCTTGAGAGAAGTGCCATAGGTGTCTGGGTACATCATAGGCAGCCCAATAGGGGCCATAATGCTGGGCATCTCGGCTTAGGTAATTAGGTACTGCAATGACTAATAATCCCTCTTTTTCTAAGTGATTCTTTAGAAATAAAATCTGATCTTCCAGCTGGGGAATGTGTTCTAAGACATGCCAAAGAGTGATAACATCATATTTTTCGGTAAGTTGTTCTTGGCTTTCGTATAGGAAAACTCCCTTCTCCCCTGCCCTATCACGGGCTTTGGCTTCAGGTTCTACTCCTGTGGCATACCAGCCTCGTTGCTTAGCAGTGCGAACAAAATCTCCTGTACCTGCTCCTATATCAAGGAGTTTGCCTTGAGGTACGTATTGTTCTACAAGGTGTATTTTCCTTTGGAGGGTGTAGTGTTTTACCCATTGGTATAGTCTTTCAAAAAGGCCTTTATTTCCATCGGTATGGGAGATATAAGCCTCGCTTTGGTAGTAGCTACCTAAGTTTTCAGGAATAGGTGTGGTGTGATAGAGTTTGTAATGATCATCATATTCCAGTGCAAACGTCTCTCCACTCACACTGTGGTCTATTACTTTCATAGTTTTGAGTTCTTAGTTTTTTGCATGCTTAATTTTTTACCTTCAATCTTCAATCTTCATTTTTCACTTTTCACTTTTCACTTTTCACTTTTCACTTTTCACTTTTCACTTCTCACTGCTGATTTTTTCTCTTTCAGAAATATATCAAATTTCTATTTTCTTTTTATTTTGATATAAGTATTCATTAAATAATAAAATCGTTTAAATTTACCTTGTTAGAATTGTTTTTACTTTTAAGATGCGATTTATTGCATCTCTACACAAGTGCTGACCACTCAATTGTTCCACGTGAAACAGTTAAGTGAATAACGAAAAGTGATTAGTGAATAACGAAAAGTGATTAGTGAATAATGAAAGTACATGTTAGCTTTATTTTTCATTTTTCACTAAATAAACTTCTTTGAGGTAAAAGGGTTCGAAATATGCTATATCTTCAAAGGCTTGTGTTTGGTATTTTTCTAAGGCTAAGCGACCCATCTGCTGAGCAGAGGGATATTGGTCGGTTACAAATACCGCATTGGGGTGAGAGCAGATAGGGGCAAACTTGCCTGCTCCGTCTCCTAAGAAAAGTGTTTTCCCTTGATCAAGATAGGTTGCAAAGGACGCCTCAGTGAGTATCTCGGCATGGGCGGCAACTTCGGTGGTAAAATCTTGGCGGTAGATAGCGGTGAAAACTTCCATTCTACGGGCGTCAATCATAGGAATGATATACTGAATATCCGTCAAAGAATCTGCTACTCGCTCAGCCAAGATACGTAAGGTAGGCAAGGTTATCAGTGGTATGTCCCAGCCATAACATAAGCCCTTGGCAGTGGCTACCCCTATACGTAAGCCTGTATAGGAACCAGGCCCTGCACTGATGGCTATAGCCTTAATAGCCTTAGGCTGGAGCTTGCTTTCCTTGAGTATTTGCTCTATGAAAACATGTAGGTTTTCCGAATGAGAAAATTGTTCCGTATGCACCTCTCGAATGCTTACCAATTGTAGGCCTTCAAAGAGTGCTACCGAACAATTCTTACCAGAAGTTTCTATACACAACAGCATTATAGTTTTGAGTTTTAAGTTCTAAATTTTAAGTTACTAATTATATGATTAGCAAGTACTTATGTAGAGACATGAGTGTATTGCATCTTAATTTCGTCTTAGATGAGAGATTTACGCATTATTCTCTTTACCAGTGCCAATTGGCAAAAATACAAAAAAAACAGCAAGTATAGACTACTTGCTGTAATTTTTTATCTTTAGAATTGGTTGTTCCACGTGGAACAGTTAAGTGAATAGTGAAAAATGAAAGAACTCGCTGGCTTTACTATTCACTTTTCATTTTTCACTTTCCGAGTATGCTATCAAAGAAAAGTAACATGTGTTTGGTACAATATTTACCATATTTGTTGAAGGTTTCTTGGGTTTCTTCATCGGGTTTCCAGTCAAGGAAAGCATGGTTAGCGCCCCCTACTTGTAGGTATTCTACCCTTTGTCCTGCCTTGGTAAGGGCTTTGGCATAGTTCTCTACTTCCTCGTTTTTGATAAGCTGATCCTCTGTACCACGAAGTAGAAAATAAGGCACTGCCCTATTCTCTGGAATATAGTTAATAGGAGCTACTTCCTTTAAGAAAGGATAGTCAGCAAAGCGCTGAGAGAGCATCTGCATACTGAATACCCCATAGCTGGGTGCTACTCCCTTGATGCTTTGGGCAAGTTTCTGCTTGATATCCTCTATGCTCTTTCCTTTAGGCATATAGGTAGGGGTGAATTGGAAAGTGTTCTCTATCTTACTGAAGCCCTTATCCCCCAATCGCTCTACAAAATTAGCCACAGAGGCAGCAAGATGCCCTCCTGCACTATCTCCTGTAAGGAATATGGTACTGCTATCACCCCCATACATAGCGGCATTTTCGGTAATATGTACCACTGCCCCATACACGTCTTCTATGATTTGGTGTAGTGCGGTAGGCTTCTTATCCCCATCGAGCTTGTCCATCCAGCGATAGTCTATATTGAAGACTACATAACGACCACTATTGGCTAACTCACGGGCGAAACCACGCATGACCTCCTCGCTGTTGGAGCTCCAGCCACCTCCGTGAATGATGATAATACAAGGAAGTCTGTCCTTGCCCTTAGGTGCATAAATATCGTATTTCAGTGCCTTGACCCCTGGTTTGGCATAGACAATATCTTGGATAACCCTGAGGTTCCCTTCCGCTTCTTTGTGAACAAAAGAATAGCCTATATTCATTTCCTTATCTACCCTTACTGTAAAGGACGAGTGCATAGTCTCATGATATTGCACATAACCATCTTGTATGGTTGCATAATAGCCCCCATCGGGTATATAGCCCTCATTAGCAGTAGCTTTTATAGTCAGGGTGGTTCCCCGCTTTACGATGCCATCTTTGGGTAGCTTAGGGCTCACAGTATAGGAACCATTACGCGCCTCATCAAGGGTTATTTTAAATTTTTTCTGTGCCTGTAATCCCACACTAAAAAGGGATAATACACCTAATAATAAAATTTTTTTCATTTGTTTTTATAGTATTAAATCTTTTGAGTTTTTATTTTTCACTCAGCCCACAAAGGTACGAAAAAAACAGCAAATATTAAGAATATCTGCTGTTAAAAATTATTTTTTTAATAAAATGAACTCTTATAGATTAGTCATTAGTCACTATTTAAGTACATCATCAAAGAAGGCAAGCATCTGTTGAGCATAGTATTTGCCGTATTTGTCAAATGTCTCTTGGGTTTTTTGGTTAGGTTTCCAGTCAAGGAAAGCATAAGTAGCACCCCCCTACTTGTACATATTCTGCTTGAGCCAATCGACTCTCTGTGTATTGTTATAGAATAGTCTTGGGTTATGATAGGAATAGTTATTATAGAAAGCACAGAAATGACTGAAATTTGCTTTAAAATTGCTTTTATGTATATTTGAGTATCTACTTGTTGAATAATTGTAATTTTGTATAGAAATTCTCTAATAGTAATTGGGATTATCTGAAAAGTGATTGTGGTTAGTTTTCAGTGTCTAACCACTAATCACTAACCACTATTGACTAATTTCGTTTGTACTTAGCGGTACGGGCATCCTTGATAACCCCTTTCCAGTTGAGTCCAAAACCAAAATCATATACATTGCCTTCGCTGTCCTTGTGGCACTCCATGTCAAAAGGTACATCCTCAAACTGTTGCTCTACTGTCTTCATATTGGCAGGCATCTGAGTGGGGAGCAAGGCAGAAGGCTCTACCTTACCAGAGAGAATTTCTAAAAGGGCTTGTTCGGAAGTACCGAAGTTAAGCAAGATACCATCTACCTGTTTTTCAAACTCATGGAATACCATAGGACGAGAAGCGGTAATGGATACGATTACTGGTTTGCCTTTCATTTTTTCTTTGGTTTCCAAGATGTTGTATAGGTCGGTGATATTGGAGGCATTGGCTGTCTTTCCCTTATAACTGCGATCGGTTACTTGTGGAGCGATGACCTTATCCCCTGCGGCTATACTATGTTCGCGGGCATACTCAGCAGTATAGGTGTTGTACTGTAGGGAGATAGGAATATAACCATTCTCTCCTGCCTTGAAAAGTTCGTCGTTATATCCTGGGTGATTTTGGGTAGGGCTCTTAACAAAAACAATAGCAAGATCAGCCTTATTGGGATCATCGGTTACATTGAAGTACTTCTTCACATTCTCTATATTCACAGGGTAAGCTATGTTGCCTTCGGTATATACACCCCACCAGTTGCGTTGAGGTTCGTTATACACTTTAGGAATATAGACGGTTTTCTTCTTGTCAATAGGCAATACCTGTCCTCTGTTTTTGAGCATGATGATGGATTTGAGCTGAGCATCGTAACCTGCTTTCATGAACTCAGGATTTCCTACAATCTTAGCACTTTCCTCTGGGTTGAGGTATGGATTTTCAAACAGACCCAAGCGGAAGATGTTGCGCAATAGGCGTACAGCCGATTTCTCAAAACGTTCTCTCATATAGGCTTCACCGTGTTCTTTCACTCCTATCTTATAGGCTTCTACCACAGGAGCCACCATGTTGTTACCACCAAATTGGTCTACTCCTGCCTCCAAAGCCTTGTAGTGAAGCTGTGGCAAGTCTAAGTCTTCTACCCCCCAAGGCTTACCAGCAAAGCCCCCTGGTGTGCTTGGTTCCTTGGCAATGATGAGCCAGTCGGTACATACCACCCCGTCAAAGCCGTATTTGTTGCGCAATAGGTCAGTTACTATGTATTTGCTAAAGCCATTACCTACATTCTCATGGTTTTTGGTGTCTTGGTTGTAGGAAATAGTGTAGTAAGGCATCACCGCAGAGGCGGATTTGGTCTTGCCATGGAGCTTAAAGGCACCTTCGGTAAAAGGTTTTTGGTGCATCTGGAAGTTTTTACCTGGGTATACAGCATACTTACCATAGGCAAAGTGGGCATCACGACCACCTTCGCCAGCGCCTCCACCTGGGAAGTGCTTGCTCATGGCATTGACACTCTCGTAGCCCCAACCATCTTTGATTTCGGCCTTACCTGTGGAGGTTTGGAAACCATCTACATAGGCACGTGCCATATCGGTAGTCAGCTCAGGAGACTCGCCAAAGGTGAAGACCATACGATTCCAGCGAGGTTCCGTACCCAAGTCTATCTGAGGGGAAAGGGCTGTGGTAATTCCCATAGCACGGTATTCCTTGGCAGCAATTTCACCAAACTTCTGTACCACAGCAGGGTCAAAGGTGGCGGACATAGCCAATCCATCAGGCCAAAGAGAGATACTTCCTCCTGCTCCTGCATTGTATTCGGCCGTTACCAAGGTGGTATGACGTGGGTCGGAAGAGATATTCACTGGAATACCCAGCGGTAGGCTCTCGGTAGTACGCTGTAGGTTGTTGCTCCATATGGCTGCATCCTTAGGCGAGGAAACAGTAGTGATGAGCACGTGGCGTACATGGTCGCGGTCTAAGAAGATTTTTTGCTGGTCGGTAAGGTCGGAAGGTTTGGCGCCACTCTCGGCAAAGGCCTTTCCTCCGTAGGTACTCTTGCGGTAACCATCAGGAGGACCTGGTACGGCTTGGTGGTTACTATAAAGCATAAGCCCCGCTATTTCCTCTATGCTCATCTGCTTGGCCAAGTCTTTGGCACGCTCATCTACCGGTAGGCGCCAGTCTTCGTACTTGTCCAACTTGCCGTTTTTGTTTAGGTCTTTGAACTGCTTTCCCCCTACGGTGAGGATCTTCACCCCTGAGGTAGTACTATACCCTAAGGTAGCGCCTTTTTTCTGGGTAATGTACTTGATGTCAGCCTCTTGCGCTAGGGTACTTACCCCTACGGAGAGACTCAGCGCTAAAAGAATATTTCTTGCTTTCATAGGATGACTAAAATCTAAAATTCAATTGTAGTTCAAAGGTAAGCGGACGTATGTAAGAACCTGTAACTAAGCTACCTTCAGCATCTTGTATGTTATCATAAGGGATTTCTGAATTGGCAATACTGGTGGAGGCTCCTGTCTGGTTGAAGATATTCACCACATTGAAACCAAGGTTCAGGTGCTTGTTGATCTCATACGAAGAGGAGAAGAAGGATTCCCAACGGGGTTCTACAAAGAACTGGTTGGTAGGGCTTACATATTGTTTGCTGAAATAGCGGAAGTTAAGTCCAAAACGGAACTTATTGATGCTATACGAAGGGTCTATTTCCATCAGTACCTTGGAGATACCTGTTACGATATTGTTGTTATAGCTGATAGCACGCCCGTTGAACGGATTCGTCCAGCCATAGTTGTTATACTCAGGGTTTTGCAAGGTAAGTAGGTAGTGCAGTTGGAAATTATCAAAAGGCTTGAGTACCATATCGGTAGTCCAACCCACAGTCTTGATGTCGTAATGTACAGAAACCACTTCAGAACGGGGGCTGTTGCGGTCGGAGATACTTAGGCGGGTTTGGTAATTGTTACGTGTAAGAGTAGATACCTGTGATACCAAGCTGAGCCATTTGTTGTTATAGTAGATACCTCCTGCTAAGAAAGGTGTTTTAGTCTTAGCAAAATCAGGGGTATAGGCACCTGAGTAGTTTTCCAATTGGCCGTGTTTTTCCTGATAGGTGAAGTTAGCCAATAGGCCAAACTCAGGGGTGAGTTTTACCACCGCGCGTAGGTCTCCGTTGAGGTGGTACCAGTCGTGGTTAAAAGTAGTAAAAGGTTGGTTTAGCACTACATTTGCCCCGCGAGGTTGCAAGCTATAATCACCTTCAAGCTTGTGGTACTGAAAGTTAGCTCCATAAGAGAGGTCAAGCCAAGGGGTTGCATTCCAGCTGTCGGAGGCATAGGCGGTAATCTTAGTTTCATACCCGCTGTGGTATTCTGCTCCTACGTTGTAGTCAAAGAAAGGATCGGTAGTACCATTTCGGCGCAAGATACGAGGTTGCTTCTCTACAGAGTGGAAGAGGAAAGAACGATCTTGGTGGTAGTTATCTTCCTTGTAGTACTGACCCAATACCCCAAAGCGCCACTGGTGGTTGTCCGTCTTTTTCTCTGCCCATAGGCGGGTCATCCAAGTAGTGGTAGGGGTTTTAGGAGAAAGAATCGCGAGCATACGCTGTACATAATCTCCTGTGTAAGGGGTACCGTCAAGGTAGCTATAACTATCGCTGCCCCTTTTTACAGAGCCTGCTGGTAGTGGAATAAGGGCGGAAGATTCTGCATAACGAATACGAGTGGAGTGCTTAAAGAACCAATCATTGCCTAGGTCATTCTTACCAAAGAGGTCAAAGGTATGAGAGAAAGACCAAAGCGGGGAATCATTGCCTGTATAATTGGCGCGATAAGGCTCACCTGTAAGGGCATTCTTGAGGACGATATACCCATCGCTGATCATATACGAATCAGTACCGATGCCTATGCCATTGTATTCGCTTACCTTACCGTCGGTATGATAAATAAAAGGGGCGTAATGATTTATCATTTTTGAACGAGCAAACTTATAACCAAAGTTAATATCGCTTTTCTCATCAAACTTGTAAGTCAGTACGCCTCTGAATATTTGAGTATCATCAATAAGTCGGGAACCTTTGTGCTTGGCTTCTCCTGGGTCGCCAGTAACCAATGCTCCTATAGCATAGTGCCAATGGCTTTGCCCAAAGCGACCATTAAGATTCACGTCGCCTAAGTAATAACCGTGGTGATTACCCTTGAGCAGACCCTCTATCTGGGTCTTGTCGCCCCCTGTCTTGGTATAACTATTAACCGCATAACCAAAGTCCCCAATGGTAAGGGTGGATTCGCCTACCGAGATAAGCCCACCCATATTCAAGCTCTGTGAGGGTCGCCAAGTACGCGAAGGCAACTCAGGCCAAAAATAATACACCACAGGGAGGTCATTCTCCAATACGGTAATACCTCCTACAGAAGAAGGCAGTCCAATATTTACTTCTCGAGGCCCTGAGTTGGAGGAAGCATTGAGCATTACATTACGGTTTTCCTCGGTATCAGGAGTCTTTTGTTTGGTAGAGAGGCTGTCTTTCTTTTGAGCCATCAGTGGAATCCCCATAAGGGCAGTGGCTAATAAAAAATAATTACGTTTCATACATTAAAATTTTTATATTTGACCCCAAAAGTACAACATTTTTTTGGAATAAAAGAAAAATATACAAAAAAATTTACATAAAAAGGAGTTATATGTATGAAATTAATAACAAGTGATTAGTGACAAATTCTACCGTGATATATCAGTTGTTAGTCACTTGTCGTTCGTCACTTGTCATTTGTCATTATTTCCCTATCTTTGCACTCAAAAGAAATCACATTATGCAAACAAATCAAGCTACGTTCCGCAGCCTTGTTAAGGCGTTTGGAAAAGGGGCTTTTATTGGGCTTATTGGAGCTTTTGTTAAGTGGGGTTGGGAAGTGCCCTTTCCTCCACGCGATCCGAATGTAGGCTTTCCTTACGAGGGAATGACAGGTGCTGTGGTTCATAATGGAGTCTTGGAACGAGTTACCCCTCCACAGGTATTCTTGGAGCAATTGGGACTGCCCCACGATTGGACTTATACTTTTTCAGGGGTGGAGCTGCCACTCTCTATCTTTATCGTGCATATCCTCTTCTCGGTAGTCTTTGGAGTGATCTATTGTGTGGGAAGTGTGTATCTGCCTATGATACGTATGTGGTATGGGGCTGTCTTTGCTGTGGTCTCTAATGTTTTGGCACACGTAGTGGTCATGCCGCTTATAGGACTGGTACCGCCCCTGTCTGAAATGCCCTTTGATGAGAACCTCTCCGAGATGCTCGGCCATATCTTCTGGGTATTTGTTATGGAGATGGTACTGAGAGGAATGGAGAAAAGTGAAAAACAAATAGTGAATAGTGAAAAGTAATTGGCGCATTGGTAAATTAGCCTATTGGCTCATGCTTCCGCTGCTCTTATGGGGTGGGTTTCATCTCTTTTTCTATATAGATACCCAAGAGGAAGAACGGCAGGTGGCCAAAAACAAAGACCGCATACGCCTCTCCCCTACCCAATTAGATTCCCTCCAGCAAGGGGATATTATCCTTAGAAGGGGTTATGGCTTCTTTAGCGATATGATCTCCCAAAGGCTTAACAATGGTAGGTTTGACGTTACCCATTCGGGGATTCTCTGCCGTCAAGGAGGCAAGTGGTGGGTCATTCACTCCCTCTCCTCCGATGTCAGCGAAACGGACGGCATGCAGCAGCAACCCCTTTCTACCTTTCTACAATACTCCATGCCTGAGAAGATACTCGTGGTACGCCCCCAAGGACTGACCCGCGAACAAGGCCTCAAGGTAGTGGAGCGTGCTCGCTATTACCTACAACAAGGGGTGCCCTTTGACCACCGTGGCGTGATAGATGACCCCAGTGAGCTCTATTGTACTGAACTGATTTACCAGATATTGGACAACGACCTACATTACCTCTCCTTTCCTCAAGATAAAAAACAACGTAAAGACGCCTTCTACTCCATGACTACCCTCTATGACCCTAAATATTTTAGGATTGTGATAAACACTTATAGTCAGTAGTCAGTAGTCAGTTTTTAGTTTTTCAGCTATCAGTGTATGACCACTAACCACTAACTTCTGACCACTAACTTCTGACCACTAACTTCTGACCACTAACTTCTGACCTCTGACCTCTGACCACTAACCACTGTCTTCTGCCCACTGACTTCTGACTACTGATCACTATCTTTCATGGAGAGTTCCAGCCAGCGGTCGCCTTTTTCCTCTAAAAGGGCAAGTACTTCGCTGAGGGTTTGGGATTGTTCTTGTAGCTCCTCAGTGGAGAGAGAGGCCTCGGCGAAGAGGGTTTCTATGGCTTGTTTCTGTGCTTCCAACTGGGTGATTTCCTTCTCCAAACGGGCTAATTCGCGTTGCTCACTTTGGGAAAGAGGGCTGTTGGCACCACGCCAAGAGTTCTTTTGGGCAGGGGTTTTCTCCTCGGTTTTAGTGTTTTCCTTAGGGGTAGATTGCTCATAGACAAAGTAGTCGGAGTAGTTGCCAGGGAAGTCCTGTACCTCTCCCCCGCCCTTGAAGACAAAGAGGTGATCCACAATCTTGTCCATGAAATAGCGGTCGTGGGAGACAATTACCAAGCAGCCCTCATAGTCCAAAAGAAACTCCTCCAAGACATTGAGCGTAACGATGTCAAGGTCATTGGTTGGCTCGTCTAAAATGAGGAAGTTAGGGTTCTGAATTAGGACCGTACAGAGGTATAGGCGCTTGCGCTCTCCCCCACTGAGCTTTTCTACATAGTCATATTGTTTCTTGCGATCAAAGAGAAAACGCTCTAAGAGCTGGGCGGCTGAGAGGGTGCGCCCTTTGAGTAGTGGAATGTATTCGCCGTATTTTTTGATTACATCTATGACCTTCTCCTGTGGGTTGATCTCTATCCCCTGCTGGGTGTAGTAGCCAAATTGTACCGTCTCCCCTATGATGATTTTGCCTGCATTGGGGGCAATTTTGCCTGTGAGCAGGTTTAGGAAGGTACTCTTGCCTGTACCATTCTTGCCTACAATACCTACCCGCTCGCCCCGTTTGAAGACATAGGAGAAGTGGTCAAGGATCGTTTTCTCAGGGAATTTCTTTACCACATTGTGTAGCTCCACAATCTTGCTTCCCAAGCGCTGCATGGCAATCTCTAACTCTACCACATGCTCACGGCGGCGCTTCTGGGCTTGCTCCTTGATGATCGCAAAGTCGTCAATACGCGATTTGCTCTTGGTAGTACGCGCTTTAGGTTGCCTACGTATCCAATCTAATTCACGTACATATAGGTTTTTTGCTTTTTCTTGAGAGGCTTGCTCCTGCTGTAGGCGTTGCTCTTTTTTCTCCAAAAAATAGCTATAATTTCCTTTGTAGCTATAAAGGGTACCCTCGTCCAGTTCCACAATCTCATTGCAGACGCGCTCCAAGAAATAGCGGTCGTGGGTAACCATGAAGAGCGTCATCTTCTCCTTGGCAAAGAAGTTCTCCAACCACTCAATCATCTCCAGGTCAAGGTGGTTGGTAGGCTCGTCAAGGAAGATAAGGTCGGGCTTGCTGATGAGCACATTGGCCAGTGCCAGTCTTTTGCGTTGGCCTCCTGATAGGTGCTTGATGGGCAAGTGCAGGTCAGTGAGTTTCAGCTGGAAGAGGATTTGCTTGTATTGGGTCTCGAAGTCCCAAGCCTCGTGCCGCTCCATAGCCTCAAAAGCCTTTTGGTAGGCTGCTTCGTCTTCGGGGTGTTCGAGGGCATGTTCGTACTGCTGAATGACCTTCAGAATAGGGTTTTCTTCTTGGAAGATATAGTCTTCTATACTCAAATCTTCAGGCAGTGCAGGCTCTTGAGAAAGAAAAGCGATCTTCAGTCCCTTGCGAGAGACTACCTGCCCTGTATCGGGTGTATCTTCTCCAATAAGGATTTTTAACAGCGAACTTTTCCCTGCCCCATTCTTAGCGATAAGGGCTATTTTTTGGTCTTTGTTGATACCAAAGGATACGTTCTCAAAGAGCACTCGCTCCCCATAGGCCTTGGATATGTTTTCTACAGATAGATAATTCAAATTGAGGGTATTTTAAGAGTTTGTTATTAGTCTTTGAGAAAGATTACTTCGTCTTTTACAGGGATATGTTGTTCTATAAAATAGGCTTTTAAGGCTTCATAATCCTTATATTCAATCCACAGATGTAGGATGCGACCTTTTTCTTTTGTGAATAAGTCTAAGAAGGGCTTACTCATTTTATATCTCTCCTCTGAGAGGTTGAAAAAATAAGCCATTTTGATAGCATCTTTCTCCAAAGAATATAAAATCTGTTCTTTATAATGTATTTTTAGCCTCTCACCACGGATAACGAGGGTGTATAGGGTGTACTTGTACTCTTTAAAAATCATTATGAGTATATAAATGATTATCGAAGCGGTAGCTACTACCAGAAGAATACGTAACAGAAAACCTATTGGGTCAAGAGTGTCTGTTAGAAAGCTATGACTTACGCCACTAACAAAAAAAGTAGTTAGGGCGAGTAGTAATATTCTGTTTCCCCATTCCATAGCAGTAAGGCTCCTTCCTTGGATAGTTAGGTGAGTCATAACTTTCTAACTTTTTGAAAGAAGTTGCTTGGCGTGTTCCCTTGCCGATTCAGTAATATCCTTTCCTCCGAGCATTTGGGCGATTTCCTCTATGCGCTCCTCTGGACTAAGTTCTTGGAACTGGGTGGTGGTGCGGCCTGCAATGTCAGTTTTGTATATCTTGATATGCACATCGCCTTTGCTGGCTACCTGTGGGAGGTGAGAGATGGCAAAAACCTGTCGGCTCTGGCTCATTTGCTTCATGATCTCTCCCATTTTGTGGGCTATTTCTCCAGAAACTCCCGTGTCTATCTCGTCAAAGATGATCGTAGGCAGGGCAATCTTGGTGGCTAATAGATGCTTGATGGTAAGCATGATACGAGAGAGTTCCCCACCCGAGGCGGTTTTCTTAAGTAGCCCGAAGTTGCCCCCTTTGTTGGCTGAAAAGAGGAAGGAAAGACTATCGTTGCCCTTGGCTAAATACTGCTCGGTAGGGGTCAGGCTGATTTGGAATTGAGCATTGGGCATACCCAAGTCCTTAAGGGAGGCCTGTAGGCTCTTGGTAAGGGTAGGCAATACCTTTTCACGCGCATTATGGAGCTTCTGAGCAAGGGCACTTAGGCCTTCGAGGGCTTTATCTACTTCCTTTTGGGCTATTTCTATATCCCCCTCTATGTTTTCCATTTGGGCGACTTTCGCCTCAAGAGCTTCCTCTATGGCGATAAGTTCCGATACGGTCGTTACTTTGTGCTTTTTCTGTAGGTCGTAGAGCTTTTGGAGCTTCTTCTGTACGCGGACGAGCTTCTTGGGGTCAAACTCCACATTCTCCGCCAGGTCATACACCTCGCGAGAGAGGTCGTCCAGCTCTATATACACAGCATCAATACGCTCATAGAGTTCGTTGTACTGGGGCGAATAGCTGCTCAGCGTAGAAAAGAGTGAGGAGAGATCGCGCATCTGGGTCATGATACCCTGCTCCTCCTCGGCCAGCAGATTGGCCGCCTCGGTAAGGTTGTCCCTGATGGTCTCGCTGTTGGAGGCTTGGGTATAGAAAGTCTCCAGCTCCTCTTGCATGCCTTCTTCTAGGTCAATCTCCTGCAACTCACCTAAGACAAAGGTATTATAATCATGCTCCTTCTGGGTGTTCTCTTGGAAGTCCTTCAGCTCTTGTAGCTTTTTGGATTGTTGCTTATACACCTTTAGGGCGGCTTGGTATTGTTCCAGCAGTGGGGTGTTCTCGGCCAAGGCGTCTATGAGGAAGAATTGGAAATCCTCCTCGCTGAGCTGTTGGGTATCATGTTGGGAATGGATATCTATGAGTGCCTTGGATAGCGTAGAGAGTACGTCCAAGGTAACAGGGCTGTCATTGACAAAGGCACGGGACTTACCCGAAGGGAGAATCTCTCGGCGAATAATGGTTAGTGGTTCATAGTCCAGCTCCTGCTGCTTGAAAAAATCGGCCAAGGCATAGTTCTCTATGGCAAACTCGGCCTCCACTACACACTTTTCCTCCTTGTTTCTCAAGGCACTGAGGTCTGCTCTACGGCCTAAGACCAAGGCAAGCGCATCCAAGAGAATAGACTTCCCAGAGCCTGTCTCCCCTGTGATAATAGTAAAGCCCTTAGAGAAATGAATCTTGATGTCCTCAATAAGGGCAAAGTTCTTAATAGCTAATGATTGTAACACGAATTCAATGATTAATGACAAGTGACTAGTGACAAGTGACTAATGATTGGTAGTTAGTCACTTGTCACTAGTCATTAATTAAAGGTTTCCTATAAAAAAGATTCCATAGCACTCTTGGTTTTCGCTAAGGTGCAAGAAGTCCTTGAGCTTAGGGCTAAAGGCAGGGGAACCCCAGTAGCAGCCCAGCTCGTAGGCGGTGCATAGCAGGTACATGTTCTGTACAGCCATAGCCACCGCAGCGACTTCCTCCCACTGGGGTACCTTACCGCTGAACTCCACCGAGATGGAAATAATCGTATCGGTCTTGGCCACCTTTTGGGCAAGGGCATCGTAGGTCTCCTGAGAGAATTTCTCCGCGGGCACATGTCCCTTATAGAGGCGTTGGAGTTCGGCTCCTAAGGCAGTTTTCTCCTCCCCGCGGAAGGCTTTCAGGCGCCAAGGCTTGGTTTTCTTATGGTTAGGGGCATAAGTGGCGATGTCCAAAATATCGTCTATCACTTCCTGAGCAATAGGCTCTCCAGTATAGTCCGCAGGGAAAGTGCTCTTACGGGCTTTGATGATGTGTTTTACTAAAGTTGCAGTAGTATTCATGATTATTTAGGGTTAATGCCAGCAATGATCAATGCCAGCCAAATAATTATGGGTGCAAATATACAAAATTTAACGGGTAATGATTAATGATTCACGGTTAATTTTTTAGTTAAGGAATAAAGGGGTCTTAGCGATAAGGGGTTTAAGCCCGCTAATCCCCACTCCCCCCCACAACTCAAAATTCAAAAACTTTTCTTGACTTTCCCTCTAAAATATTGTACCTTTGCATTTGTTTTAGTTACCAGTGGTCAGAGGTCAGAAGCCAGTGGTCAGAAGTCAGAGGTCAGAAGCCAGAAGTCAGTAGTCAGAGGTCAGAGGTCAGTAGTTACTATTCACTATTCGCTGTTCACTATTCACTATTCATTATTCACTATTCACTTATTATGAGGCAAGCAAAGGTACTTTACAAAGGTACCCTTTCAGGGGTAGTAACTCAGGGAGACGACGGGGCTTTCCGTTTTGTCTATGATCCCTTATGGCTGGCCGATACTAAGGCGCCACCTATCAGCCTTGCCATGCCTAAGCAGGCGGAGCCTTATACTTCAGTGGGGCTGTTTCCTGTGCTATTCAACCTATTGCCTGAGGGAGAGAATAGGACACTGCTTTGCCGTGCCTTTCGGTTAGACCAAGACGATGACTTTGGCTTGCTCCTATGTATAGCCAAGCATGATACCATTGGCGCCATTACCGTTGCAGAAATCAAAGAAAATGAATAAGCTACCCTCTATAAACGTATGTCCTGCTCTGCTCACACAAGGTTTCCATACCTATAGTCCTGAGGCACTCCAGCGCTTATTCACGCAGGCCAAGGTATCTCATCTGTTGCCTTTTGCTTTGCAGACCTCCCAAGAGCGCTTTTGGGAAAACAGAAAAGCCATGTCCCTCTCTGGCTATCAAGACAAGTATTCCCTTGTCTTGGAGGGAAATCGGCTGAGCTTAAGCCAAGCAGGCAAGAGAGGGGGCTATATCCTAAAGCCTATCTCCCCCATGCCTAAAAATCGGGAGTTTGCTCCAGCGAACGAACACCTTACCATGCAACTCGCCGCACAGGTATTCGGTATAGAAACAGCAGAGAATGCTATGATTTTCTTTGCCGATGGTGCGCCTGCTTACCTTGTTAAGCGCTTTGACATAAGCCCCTCTGGGGATAAGTTGGCTGTGGAGGACTTCGCTTCTCTACTGGGCAGAACTCCACAAACACATGGCGGGAATTACAAATATGATGGTAGTTACTACGAGTTGTTCCAAGCCCTCAAGCAGTTTCTCCCTTCTTGGGAAGCACAGGCCGAGCGCTTATTTCGTTTGCTGCTCTTTAACTACCTCTTTTCCAATGGAGATGCTCACTTGAAAAACTTTTCCTTGATAGAGGACGGCCATGGGAGTTTTCGCTTAAGCCCTGCCTATGACCTGCTCAACACAAGGCTGCATATAGAGGACACCGATTTTGCTCTTACCAAGGGACTACTACCCAAAGCACAAGGAGGTATTCGCCAGCAATTCATTGCTTTAGCCAGTGCGGTAGGTCTTGACAGTGAATGGACTCTAAGCACCCTTGAGCAGATGACCTCCCACAATCAAGAAGTAGAAACACTTGTGAACCGTTCCTTTCTTAGCCCACGCCTCCAGCGCAATTACTTACAAGGCTACCAAAGGAGGGTAAAGAAACTCAAAAACGAAAAGTGAAGAACTATTCACTTTTCACTAATCACTAATCACTAAAAAGTCGTACCTTTGCACTTGTTTTAGTTACCAGTGGTCAGCTACTGACAACTCAAAACTCAAAACTAACAACTCAAAACTAAAAAAAGATGTTATCATACAAAAGAAGCAGTGCGCTCTTTCAAGCAGCGCAACAGGTACTTCCTGGGGGGGTGAACTCTCCCGTGCGTGCCTTTAATTCAGTAGGGGGTAGCCCTGTATTTGTAGAACGAGCCCAAGGGGCTTACCTCTACGATGCCGACAACAATAAGCTCATTGACTATATTGCCTCATGGGGGCCACTACTATTCGGTCATGCGTATGCCCCTGTGATAGAAGCCGTTACCGAGCGAGCTAAAAAAGGCACCTCCTTCGGTATGCCTACCGAGGTAGAGACCCAGATTGCTGAAAAAGCACTCTCTATGGTGCCCCATGTGGAAAAAATACGCTTTGTCAACAGCGGTACTGAGGCTTGTATGAGTGCCATTCGCTTAGCACGTGGCTATACCAAGCGGGAAAAGATCATCAAGTTTGCAGGTTGCTACCACGGTCATTCGGATTCTTTCCTGATTGCGGCAGGCAGTGGCGCCACTACCTTTGGCGTACCCAATAGCCCTGGGGTTACTCAAGGCACCGCCAAGGACACCCTACTGGCCACCTATAACGATTTGGATTCGGTAAAAGCCCTTTTCGCTGCCCACCCCCAGCAGATTGCTGCCATTATAGTAGAGCCTATCGCAGGTAATATGGGCTGTGTCTTGCCAGCAAAAGGCTTCTTGGAAGGCCTTCGCACCCTATGTGATGAGCAGGGTACCCTCCTTATCTTGGACGAGGTGATGACAGGCTTCCGATTGGCCAAAGGAGGCGCTCAAGAGGCTTTGAATATCAAGGCAGACTTAGTTACCTTTGGTAAGGTCATCGGGGGCGGACTCCCAGTAGCGGCTTTTGCTGCCCGAGCTGAGATTATGGATCACTTAGCCCCTACAGGTGCTGTCTATCAGGCAGGTACCCTCAGCGGAAATCCATTGGCGATGAGTGCAGGGCTGGCCATGCTCACCGAGATAGAAAAACGACCAGAGGTATTCGAGAGCTTAGAAAAGAAAACCGCCTACTTGCACGCAGGATTTGAGAAAGTATTTGCCCAAGCGGGTATCCCTGTACAGATCAATCGCTTTGGCTCTATGTGTTCGGTCTTTTTCAGTGAGGCACCCGTAACCGACTTTGCCTCTGCCCAGCGTGCCGATCATGGCCGTTTCAAGAAGTACTTCCATGCGCTTCTCTCTCGTGGTATCTATTTGCCACCCAGCGGTTACGAAAGCTACTTCCTCAACGATGCCCTCTCCTACACCGACCTTGACGCTACCATCGCCGCCCTTCAGGACGCTGTAGAAAAAGGGGAAATATAATAAACTATCGCAGGAAAACCTATTCTCTAATCCATCAAGATGTAATAAATGGCGTCTCTACACAGGACTATGCTAAACAAGGAATTGTCTTAGCCACCGCCTATGTAGAGACGCAATTTATTGCGTCTAACCACTAATCACTAATCACTAATCACTAATCACTAATGTCTAACCTCTGTTAACTACTTAACACAATTTTTTATTGTATAAATTCTTACTTCTCGTCCTTCTTTTCCTTGACTTTGCCCCTTGTGATATCGTAATTTTGCCCCACAATTAGTAGTTAACGTGAGTTCGATGTAAGCAAAATTATATTTTTTCTCCCACAGATTCCAAGGATTTTCAGAGCTGTGGGCACTCACTGGCTTTGTGGGAGCTTTCGTTATATCGAACTTATGTTAGTTAGTCGTCCAGTCATTAATCATTGCTGGCATTAATCATTAATCATTATGGAAGAGGCTTTATCAATACTTTGGACATACGCACGTCGCCAGCCGATAGAGAGCAATGGGAAGACCATAGTGGCCACCATTAGCCAGAGCATCGCCGCTATTCGTATTATCATGCGTTTAGAAGGATGGCCGCAAAAAAGTGAAGGACGGGAAAGTGAAGAACGAAAAACAAAGCCAAGCGAAAATTTAGAGCTTGGATATGTGGAGGAAAAGAACAGAGTATATGAGCCATTCGCCCAACCCCAATTAGCACATGTTAATGAGAACATGCAGCTCGTACCTACAAACGATAGGGCTTGTAGTGCCTCTCGCTGGTGTGAGCTTGTAGCTCGTACCCCTCGTGAGCAGCTAACTTCTACCTATACTCCCCAGCCCCTATCACTCCCCTATCATGAAATACTGTCTCGGTTTGCTAAGGTTTCCTATACAATGAGCAAGGCCCGTAAGCCTTATCATAGCGACCTAAGAGTGCAAGTGGCAGGCCTAAGTATACAAACCACTTGTAACCAACAAAAAAAGCAGCGCCGTAACGCTGCTTGTAAGGTTAAGGAATGCAAAAGCATATGCCCCTATGAGTACTCTCGTATAGTAAGCCACAAGCACTCCAAAGCGGCAGCCCTCATGCCAGATAAAAACCGCATAAGACCCCCATGTATGGCATTAATCATTAGTGACATTAATCATTAACCATTAGTGGCATTAATCATTAAAATTTTGGTGCAAAAGGTCTATCAGTAGAGAATATCTGTATGCCTTTCTGAGCCCATTCTTTGTAGAGGTGATCGCCACGAGCCTCAGCACGCTTGTCTAAGTTACCAAGGGTACCGAGAATGGAGGGGATTCTAAGTTCATTGAGTTTCTTGTAAAGACTGTCATCAGCCAAGTGTACCCCAGTGAAAGCCACCAATTTGTCCTTATCAATACCTGTTTCCAAGATACGATCCAGTTCGTCCTGATTGCGTACCGTAACCGAGATAAGCATCTCAGGAGCTACATGGTGGAGGGCTTTGGCTTGTTCCACATTGTAGCTGATAAGTACCACCTGCCCTTGCATCTGCTCGGCACGTACCAGTTCGGCTACCTTGCTATAGGAAATCCCTTTTTTGAAATCCAACATTAGGTAGGCATTGTGTTGCTTACACCAAGCCAATACGTCCTTTAGCAGCGGTATTTGAAAGGAGGTCTCTTTGCCAAAATCATCTTTGAGGCGTTCCTTGAGCAGCTCCTCGGTGCTCATTTGGGAAACGACGCCCTGTCCTGTAGCAGTACGACCGAGTTTGTCATCGTGCATGAGCATAAGATCGCCATCCGTACTTTCAAAGATGTCTATCTCAAAGCTGTGGATACCCTTTTTGGAAAGGTACTGAATCGTCTGCAAGCAGTTCTCTGGATAGCCTGCGATACCCTTGCCTGCACGGTGAGCAGAAACGATGGGTTTGTCAGCAAAATAAATCTGGTTGGTAATCACGTCCTTCTGTGAGGCGATTTGCCCAGAAGAATTGTGCTTACAAGCTACTACTCCCAAGAGTAATAGAAGAGATAATAAAAAAGTCTTTTTCATGTTTTCTACGTTAAAAAAAGGATATAGACGCCTTGCAGCTCTATATCCTTACAACTATTCCTAAACTATTATGCACTAAGTAAGTGTTGGGTAAAGCCCGATTTGGTGAGCTTATCCTGTGCATAGGCACGGGTAACTACCAAGCTCTTTTCCCCTGTACCAGGTAGGGAGAACATCGCATCGGTGAGGATACTCTCACAGAGCGAACGCAACCCACGCGCACCAAGCTTGTACTCTAAGGCTTTTTCTACGATGAAATTCAGCGCATCTTCCTCAAAGGAAAGCGAGATATCATCCATGCCGAAAAGTTTGATATATTGCTTGATAATAGCGTTCTTTGGTTCGGTAAGGATCATGCGGAGTGTTTCCTTATCTAATGGGTTCATATAGGTAAGCACAGGAAGTCGGCCGATGATCTCAGGAATAAGCCCAAAATCTTTTAGATCCTTGTGAGTTACATACTGGAGTAGGTTCTTATCATCTACACGGGTCTCCTTAGAGGTGTTGTAGCCCACCGCTTGGCGGTTCATACGCTTGGCGATGATCTGTTCTATACCATCAAAAGCACCTCCTGCAATAAAGAGGATATGCTCGGTATTGACCTCTATATACTTTTGGTCAGGGTGCTTACGCCCTCCCTTGGGCGGTACATTCACGATAGAACCTTCCAAGAGCTTAAGCAAGGCGTGTTGTACTCCTTCCCCTGATACATCACGGGTGATAGAGGGGTTGTCACCTTTGCGCGCGATCTTGTCTATCTCGTCTATAAAGACGATACCGCGCTCGGCTCTATCCACATCGTAGTCGGCCGCTTGGAGCAGACGTGTAAGAATACTCTCTACGTCTTCCCCTACATAACCTGCTTCGGTAAAGACAGTGGCATCTACAATGGCCAAAGGTACATTGAGCATCTGGGCAATGGTACGCGCCATAAGGGTCTTACCTGTCCCTGTTTGCCCGACCATCACGATGTTACTCTTTTGTATTTCCACCTCATGCTCATCGCGCTCTTGTAGCAGACGCTTGTAGTGGTTATACACCGCTACAGAAAGCACCTTCTTAGTAGCCTCTTGCCCGATAACATATTCGTCAAGAAAGCCCTTGATTTCAGTAGGTTTCTTTAGCAAAAGGTCTTTGTTGAGCGCCATGATGGCCTTTTTCTTGTTGTTCTCTATCTCAGAACGCCAGATACTTGCCGCTTGCTCTATACAAAAATTACAGATATATACATTGCTCTCTACACCGCTGGAGACAAGGAAAACATCCTTTCCCGAATGCCTCCCGCAGAAGGAACATACTTCAGTTGATGAACTCATAATATTTGAATGTTAAGGGGTTATTTTTGTCGGATAAGCACCTCGTCTATCATACCGAAGTCCTTGGCTTCGCTGGCGATCATCCAGTAGTCGCGGTCTCCTGTACGGATAACCTCTTCGGTGGATTTGCCTGAGTGGCGTGCGATGATAAGGGCTAATTCTTCTTTGATTTTTAGGATCTCACGGGCGGTGATTTCTATATCACTGGCTTGCCCTTGTGCGCCTCCCAATGGTTGGTGAATCATCACACGGGAGTGGGGTAGGGCTGAGCGCTTGCCATGAGCACCCGCACAGAGTAGTACAGCGGCCATAGAAGCGGCCATACCTGTACAGATAGTAGCTACATCGGGCTTGATGAATTGCATAGTGTCATAGATCCCCAAGCCTGAATACACCTCACCCCCTGGGGAGTTGATGTATATCTGTATGTCCTTGCTGGCATCCACGCTTTCCAAGAAAAGCAATTGGGCTTGTATGATATTGGCTACATTTGAATTAACATCAGTTCCCAAGAAGATGATTCTGTCCATCATAAGTCGTGAGAACACGTCCATCTGTGCTACATTCAGCTGGCGCTCTTCCACAATATAGGGGGTCATGCTGCTGATGATTGCATCGTAGTACATGCTACTGATGCCCCTGTGTTGGGTAGCATATTTTTTAAATTCTTTTGAATAATCCATGTTTTGTTAATTAGTGATGGTGTTGGTGTGAATAGAACTTTTCTATAAAAGAGTCTATATCAATCTCTATTTTGTTTAGGTTGGCTTTTTCTTTGTAGAACTGTATGAGCTTGCCTCCGGTGAGTTCGCGGTGAATGCGTTCTACTTCCGCACGTTCTTTTAGGGTATTGTTTACAAAGTTGTCCAACTCTTTTTTCCCGATTTCAAACAAGCCAAAGCGCGCCATCTGAGCGCGGATTGCATTTTCACAGAACTCGCGGATTTCATCGTAAGACACCTGTAGGTTGTTGTCCTTTATAATCTTGCCTTCTATAAGCTGGTAGCGTAGGCCTTTTTCGGATTTTTCGTAGTCTTCAGCTGCTTCTTCTTCAGTGATAGGGTTTTCACTGGTGGCGCGAATCCAGCGCTTGAGGAAGTCAGCAGGAAGGTCAAACTTGGTTCTTTCCAAAAGGGCTTCAGTGGCATCGTCCAAAAGGCGTACATCGCAAGAATGGTCAAAGTCTTCTTTGATACTCTTGGCTACCTTCTCACGGAAAGCCTCTTCGGTGGTGGTATCAGGATATACTTTTTGGAAGAACTCCTCGTTCATCTCAGCCAAAATCTGCTCTTGGATTTTCTCTACAGTGAAAGTTACCTCTATATCAAGGTCATGTATCACATCATGTGGTTTCTTAAGGGCTTGCATGAGCATATGTACATCCTTGAAAAGACCTTTGGTGGAGAGGGTAAGTTGGTCTCCTACCTTTTTGCCTTTGAGTGCTTCCAAGGCTTTTTCACCCAATTGTGCAGCGGTGAAAGTGAAGAAATTGTCTATATGTTCCGCTTCATTGAAGAAAGTACCTGAAATCTGGCTTTTCTCAGTGATACTATCGCTCACCTCATAGCTACCGAAGTGGCCGCGTAGGTGCTCTATCTGAGTATCTACTTCCTTATCAGTTACTTTGATATCATAGTAGTCAATAGGTTGGCTTAGATCAATGGTAAATTCAGGTTCCAAGCCTATTTCAAAAACAAGCTTGTGGTGGTCACCACCAAAGTTGGCATCTGAACCCTCCTCTTTAGGAATAGGCTGGCCTAATAGCTGGAGCTTCTCCTGATCAATGAAGTCATTCAAGGACTGACTGATGAGTTTGTTAAGCTCATCCATCTGTATCGCCTTTTCATATTGTTTTTTAATCATTCCCATAGGCACATGTCCTTTGCGGAAGCCTGGGACAGAAGCATTCTTACGATAGTTGTTCAGTGCTTCCTCTACCTTTCCTTGGTAGTCGGCCTTGTCAATCTCTAAGGTAATTACGGCATTAAGCGCGTCTATTTGTTCTTTGCTAATCTTCATTAGGATTGGTTTTTTTATGAAATAATTCAGCTGGCAAAAATACTACAAATATTTGGTATGTCCAAAACTTTTCTCAGAAAAATGAAAAACGGCTATTCACTTTTCACTCTTCACTTATCAGCACGCTTACCGCATTGCCACCAAAGCCTGTGGCGTTGATAAGTATGTTTCTAAGTGGGCGCTCAGGGGCAGCGGGGAGGTAGGGGACAGGCAAAAAGTGCTGTTGCTGGAGCATCATCACCGCCATTTCCATAGCCAAGGCACCACTGGCGGCAAAGGTGTGTCCGATTTTCCATTTGTTAGTGGTCAGCAGCGGCAACTCTGTGCCAAAGACCTCTGCCAAAGCCAAGTATTCAGCCTGATCGCCCTTTAGTGTGCCCGTGGCATGAGGAATGACCACATCTACCTCTTTGGGATCTATCCCCTCAAGGGCTTGCTGCATACTGCGGCGCAGTGCTTCGGCATCGGCGGAGATGGCCACCGGATGGGTGATGGGTTCACTGGCATAGCCAATGCCTCTGATGGTGGCCAAAGCACGAGGGGAGCTGCCCTTCTCCAAGGCAAAAACAGCCGCGCCTTCGCCCAGTACCATGGTGCTTTTCTCTTTGCTTCTAAGCAGGGGCATACTGGGATAAGCAGCTGCGGCATCACCATAGATTTTTAGGGCTTTCATCTGGGCAAGGGTAAAGGGCGTTAGTGCTGCTTCACTACCACCGATAAGAAAGGCCTTGGCCATATCGGCATGCAGCCAAGCCACGGCATTGACCAAGGCATGTAGCGCCGTGGAGCAGGTAATAGAGTGGGAGATAGCCACGCCATGCCCCTTAGCATCTTGCATCACCCATGAGGCTATATTGCCCAAGGAGGTGGTAGGGGAGGCCAGCGGAGTGGTCTTGCCTTGGGCTAAGTACTGTGCGTGATATTGCTCAAAAAGAGTCGTAGCACCACGGGAGGAACCTATATTGACGCCAAAGTCCTTATCCGTTGGCCAAAGAGCCTCACCAAGGGCTTGGCGCGCAGCATACATCGCATAGAGTACTGTGGGGTCTAAGTCCTTATACTTAACAGAGGTCTGTTGCAAGAGGGCAATCTCTGCCAAAGCGTCGGCCTCCAAAGCGCCTACAGGAAAAAGAGTATCGCCAACGACCTTATTCTCAAGCAGGTGCCCCTCGGATAGGTAGGAGCGCCACACCTCTTGGCGGGTATGTCCCAAAGGAGAAATACTTCCCATTCCTACAATCGAAATATGGGTTTGCATAATAGCTAAAAAAGTTTTAACATTTAATTGATAAAGAGCAAAATAAATAAATGCTATATTTGCCCTTTATTTAATAAACATAAACAGAAATACGCATGAAAAAGATTGTACTCTCTTGTGCCGTTGTGCTTGCCCTTTCTTTGGCAAGTTGTAAGAACAACAATGCAAATGCAGAACAAGCCGCAGACCAAGCAGCAGTTGCTGTAGAACAAGTGGCTGCCAATGTGGTTGCCTCTGGTACTTACACCGCAGAACCTTCTTCCGTAATAGAGTGGGTAGGAAAGAAACCTACTGGCCAACACACAGGAACTATCAGTTTGAAAAGCGGTAGCCTTACTGTAGATAATGGTAATATCACAGGTGATTTCACCATTGATATGAACTCCATTACTGTAACCGACATCACCGAAGCCGACGGTAAGCTAGACCTTGAAGCACACCTCAAAGGTACAGGTAAGGAAGAAGGGGTTGACCACTTTTTCAACGTAAAAACCTATCCTACTGGGACTTTCAAGCTTACTTCCTTCGACGGAACCAACGTAACTGGGGATCTTACCCTAAAGGGTAAAACCAAAACTATTTCCTTCCCTGCTACCCTTACCATTGCCGATGGCGAAGTAACCCTTGAGTCTAAGCCTTTTGAAATCAACCGTGTGGATTTCGGAGTGAATTACGCTTCTAAGTCTATATTCGGTGACCTAAAGGACAAGTTCATCAATGACGAAATCGAACTTGTGGTAAAGGTAAAAGCAAAGAAATAATCATTCGCTCTATTTGAGAAAACGATTATGCCAACTATGCTCCATGGGCGTTTCCCATGCATGTTGGTACTCATAAAGGTTGGTAACCAAATTGTTAAAAACAATAGTTTGGTTATCCACCTTTTTTTGTTGGGCTAATTTCTTGAAATCTACCAAAGGTACATAGTAGATTTCCCCCTCATGGCGGTAACTTACATTCATCTTGTCCAAGAGTAAAAGATTGTGTTTGCGTTCCAAGTCTTGGATAAAGTGAGCCAACTCGTCCAAGGAGCAGCCGCCTATATGCTGGTTCTCATCAGCTGCAATGACGATAAAGCGGTCATAAGGAATCTCAAAGGCACACCGAACTGACTGTCCATGCGATGCCCATGTGCTAAGGTATGCCTTAAGGTCAGCACTGATCTGTGTGTGTTCTTCTTCCGTTAGCAAGCGATTACTCGGATAGATCCATACTCGTGCCGTATCTTGTAAAGTGTTGAAGTCAACTAACATAATGTATATTTAAAGATGTCATTTTACTATCCAAATAATTCAGAGTGAGAGCCTAATCTCTCTAAGACAATAGTTTTTTTCGTCTTCATCTTGATACCATATAAGTAAGAAATCAGGCTCAATATGACACTCATAAGATCCCTTATACTTTCCTATTAGTTTATGAGGTTTCATAGAGGAAGGAATTCCTTCAACTCCCATTTCAGATAAAATCTTTAATGCCTCAACTAATTTGAGTACTTTTGTGCCTCCTTTTTTGTGTTTTTTAAGATCCTTTTTGTATGAAGTAGAGGCGGATATAGTGTATAGGATTTCATTTTCCTTAATTTCCTCCATTAGTCTTCCTCACTGAGGATGTCTTCCATCATTTGAATGACATCTGTGTATTTTTTTAGAAGTCCTTTTTTATGTTCTTCTATACTTTGTTTAATGGCTTGCTGAGTTTCCTTATTAGGGGTAGCTCTTTCAATAGGCAGATCCTTTTTCACCTTAGTATCTAAAGTCTTAGTTTTTACTTTATACTTTTTAAATAAGGATTGAAATATGGGCATATCTATATCATTGATAAATACCTGTAATGCTGTTATACTCATAAGATTTATTTTTCTGCAAAGATACGAATTTAATCATTACAAGACCGTATTGCATTAATTATTTACCCCATTTAAATTTCTTTTATTTTTATTTGGATTTGTACTAAATAAAACGTACCTTTGCCTTCTCTAAGAAACACAAATTTAAATCTTTATAATGAAAAAGATACTCGCCGTTTGTTTTGGATTATGTGGGGTTAGTATGCTCTTGGCACAGGAGCAGCCCGATTATACTACACTGAAGGCACAACTTAAGGAGGAGATCCTGCGGGAAATAGACCAAAGGGACAGCGTGGTCAAAGCACTATCTCCCAGCCCTCTAAGTAAGGATCGCTTCTCCTTCTCTGGTTATGGAGCGGTGAATTACTATAAGTATGGCACCTATGATACCGACTTGGATATCAAGGACAAGATAGATGTGGAGCGACTTAACCTTTACTTAGGTTATCGTTTCAACGACTGGATCTCTATGCGTTCCGAAGTGGAGTTTGAGCATGGTGGTACGGGGGCTACTATGGAATTAGACATCTTGGAGGAATCAGGCGAGTTTGAACAGGAGATTGAAGCGGGAGGTGAGGTGAAGCTCGAACAAATGTACTTGGATTTCCAGTTGCGCCCTTATTTCAATGTACGAGCAGGACGGGTAAAGCTTCGTACCAACTTGGCACAATTGCTTGACAGACCTACTTCTTACTTTACCACTCATAAGCCTGAAATGGAAAATGAAATACTTCCCTTGGGTTGGTATGAGAATGGAGTGCAGTTCTACGGGACATTCGCTAAGCGCTTCCGCTATGAGCTTTCTATAACCAATGGCTTAGACGCTACAGGCTTTAGTACCCGCAACTGGATAAAGAAAGGACATCAGGTGCGTTTTGAAATGGCCAATGCCGAAACCCCTGCCCTAAGTGGGCGTATAGATTATCTCTTTGGCAAGAGCAAACATACCTTTGTAGGGATAGGGGGGTATATCAATAATGCAGCACCTAATCGTCCTAAGTCGGATATAGATAAGTCGGCTTATGTAACCCTCTTTACGGCTCATATTTCCTATGACGAAGGGCCTTTGCGTTTCAATACGGCCTTTGTCTTTGGAAATTTGGAAAACTCCGATGTGGTTACCCGTGCCAATCGTGGCCTTTCCAAAGGCTTAGGGGTAAAGCGCAATGTAATAGGTAAGCAAGCCCTTGGTCTTTCTGCCGAACTGGGATATGAAGTGCTTTCTTTGACTAACTATACAGGGGAGCAAAAGCTCTATCCGTTCGTACGTTATGACTATTATGATACCATGCATGCGGTGGAGGGCTATGTGATTAAGCAAGATCGCTGGGAGCGTAAGGCCTTTACCACAGGGGTGAACTGGTTCATTATCCCACAGATCTTGGTCAAGGCACAATACCAATGGCGCAGACTCGGAGGCGAACACTATCACCTCATTACCAAGCTGCCTATCGGGCGAGGAGCTCAAGAAAATACCTTCTCCCTCGGCGTGGCTTTCTCTTTTTAAAAAATGTTTAATTAATACCGATATTTTATGAGTAAAAGAATTCTAACACTCAGCCTTGTAGCCACTACGCTACTATTCTCTAATTGTTCAAAAAACGAAAACAATGAGAATCCTGCTCCTGCTCCCGCACCTACGGAGCTTACACATGCTAATGTGATAAAAAACGTAACCCTTGAGGTGATCGTAGCCACTTATAAAGATATGGACGAAAAAGCCCAACTCCTCAAAGATGCAGTATATACTTTCAATAACCAATCTACTGAGGAAAACCTTACCAAGGTAAAACAAGCATGGGCGGCTACTCGCCAGGCTTGGGAACAATCCGAAGGTTTCCTCTATGGGCCTGCTTCCAACAAGTCTTTAGACCCTGCTATGGACTCTTGGCCGGTGGATAGTCAGGAAATCGCCAATATTATCAATGGTACCTCAGAGTTCTTTAACAAAGATATTAATGAAGATGGGGTGATAAACGATGAGGATAAAAAAATCACGGTAGATGTGATCACTCACAACGCAGAGACCCGTGGTTTTCACCTTATAGAATATCTCGTATGGGGACCCAATGGTAACAAAACAGCCGATCAAGTCACCGCTCGTGAAAAAGAATACTTAGTGGCTGCCACCCAAGACCTTAAGGGAAATACCAATACCTTATACGAAGATTGGAGTGCTGACAAAGGAGGTTGGGCTAACCGTTTCCTTAATACAGGTGACCAAAAAGATAACAAGGCATTCCCTTCTTACGGAGCTGCTTATGGTCAATACGTAGAAGGTATGGTGGAAATTGCCAATGAGGTTACTGCTACCAAAATCAATGACGCTTTTAACCCTTCTGGTACGCCTGATATTAGCAAGGAAGAATCTCGCTTTAGCAACAACTCTACTAAGGACTTTGCTGATAATATTCGCAGTATCCAAAATGTATATTTAGGCCAATACCAAGGTAAAAAAGGATTGGGCTTGAGCGATGCTGTAGCTAAAGAAAATGCTGCCTTGGATACCAAAGTGAAAACAGCTATCACCGAAGCTATCCAAGCCATTGAGGCTATGGGCGTATTCTCTAAGGCTATTTTTGATGACAAAGCAAAAGTAACAGCAGCGCAAGAAAAAGTAGCAGCGCTTAGAGACCTCTTAGACAGTGAGCTAAAAGCTTATGTATTGACTTTGAAATAAGTAAAAAATACTTTCTAAGAAGAGGGCTGTCAAAAGAGCACATCTTTGGCAGCCTCTTTTATCCTAATTAAAATGCTGATAATGAACACAACAAATAAAACACTAAAAATCACTGCTCTATCATCGTTTTGCCTTTTGGCCTCTTGTACTCTTGATGATAGTGATGAATACATATACCCTGAGAACCTGCCTGATATCTCCAATAGGGTTATGGCAGGGGGAGAAACTACCTATATGCTGGCCAATACTTTCTCCTATAGTACCCCTGCACTGAACCTTACCCCTGAGCAGAACGATAGGCATATGGAGGGTGACGCTATGTTTGAACAGACCTTTGTCTCCAATCCTGCACCTAACTTCGGAGGCTTAGGGCCTATCTTCAATAGTAATTCTTGTATCAGTTGCCACCCTGGCGAGGGTCGTGCGCCTTTCCCTGATGACTTGGTACGCTCTCGTGGTTTCTTTATGCGAGTGAGTCTCCCTGGAGCAGATGCCCATGGTGGGCCACTATCCGTACCTGGGTTAGGTACCCAAGTGCAAAATCGTGCAATCTCAGGCTTTCGCCCTGAAGGACGTTTTGGGGTAACTTATACGGACATAGTGGAAACCTTTAAGGACGGTACTCAAGTGGTACTGAAAAAACCTAACTATACCCTTACTGGGATTACTGCAACCATACCTGCCGATATACTCATTTCTCCTCGTACCAGTATGCCTGTCTATGGCTTGGGTCTGTTGGAGTTTATTCCCGAAGCAGATCTCTTAGCCGCTGAAGATATAGAGGATAAAAACAAAGATGGCATCTCTGGGAAAGTCAACCGCGTATGGGATGAGGCGAACCAACGTATGGCAATTGGCCGTTTCGGGTGGAAAGCCAATACAGCATCTCTTTTAGATGAGGTGGCGGGCTCTTTCGCAGGAGACTTAAGTGTAACCAACCCTTATCACGGCTACCGTGTGGAATTAGGACATGGTCAAGTGGATTCCGATGATGGCATAGACGACGAACCTGAAATGACCAAAAAACAGGTAGATGATACTGCTTTCTACCTCCAGACCCTTGCTGTACCTGCTGCTCGCAATATGAATAAGGCTTCTGTGCGCAATGGCTCCCGTATCTTTGAAGGTATCGGTTGTGCTAAGTGTCATACACCTAAGCAGCGTACCTTGCAAGCACCGATCAATGCTTTGGCCAACCAAACCTTCTATCCTTATACCGATATGCTCTTACACGACATGGGGGAAGACCTCGCCGATGGTCGTCCTGACTTCCTTGCCAATGGTCGTGAATGGCGTACCCGCCCGCTCTGGGGCATAGGTCTGCAAGACTTGGTAAGTGGGCACACGCACTTTATGCATGATGGTCGTGCTAAGAATATTACCGAGGCTATTCTTTGGCATGGAGGAGAAGCACTCCGTTCTAAAGAAATCTTTAAGAAACTCACCAAAAAGGAACGAGCCGACCTACTCGAATTCCTTAATTCTATATAGTTTTTTCAGAGATCAAGAGTCAGTAGTCAGAGGTCAGTTTCAAGCGCTGACTTCTGATATTACTGACCTCTGATAGCTGAAAAAAAATTTGTTTATATGTATGAAATGTTATATATTTGCGCAAAATTTAGAAACCATTAGCCATTAGTCATTAGTCACTCATCGTTGGTTAGTGGTCATTAACAATTAATCATTAACAATTGCTATGGATCTTTTTTTGAGCATCTTTCCTATTGTGCTACTGATTTACCTTATGGTAAAGCGCAATGCTTTCCCTTCATATGTAGCGCTCCCACTGATAGCAGGTTTGGTATATCTGCTACAGATGTTTTACTTCAAGAATGAGTTTGTGTTACTCAATGCCAATATCGTTTCGGCGATTATCTCGGTATTTACCCCTATTTCAGTAATTTTCGGGGCAGTATTCTTCAACCGTATGATGGAAACCTCTGGGGCTATGAATACACTCCGCCAGTGGCTGGGCAACATCAGCCCGAATCCTGTAGCACAGCTGATGATTATCGGCTGGGCTTTTGCTTTTATGCTTGAAGGGGCCAGTGGCTTCGGTACCCCTGTGGCTATTGCAGCACCTATCTTGGTAGGACTTGGATTTAAGCCTATGCAGGTGGTTATGCTCGCTTTGGTGATGAACTCTGTACCTGTTTCCTTCGGAGCGGTGGGTACCCCTACTTGGTATGGTTTCAAAACCCTCTTGGATAGTGGAACAATTAATGGAGACGATGTTTCCAAAATAGGACAAATCACTGCGCTCATTCACCTTATTGCAGGTTTTGTGATTCCAGTATTGGCTTTGCGCTTTATTGTTTCTTGGAAAGAAATCAAGCAAAATGCACTCTTTATTCTTATTAGTATCCTCTCTTGTACCGTTCCTTATTTCTTAATTGCCCAGTTCAATTATGAATTTCCTTCCTTAGTTGGAGGGGCTATAGGTCTCTTTATCTCGGTATTGGTAGCAGGCAAGGGCATAGGACTGGCCAAAACAGACGAGGTACAAGAAAAGCAATCTATACCAAGCAGTACCCTTATCAAGGCTTTTACTCCTACCCTCTTGCTTATTGTGATTCTGATCATCACCCGAGTAAAGCAGCTCCCTCTCAAGGCGATGCTCAACGATGCCACTGAGTGGTTCCAGTTCTCCTTGGGTGAAATGGGAGTGTTCAAAGTCAGCCGAGGATTGATATTCTCCGTAGAAGATATCTTCCGAACTGGGGTAAGCGATAGCTATAAGCTCCTCTATACGCCTTCGCTCATTCCTTTTATAGTTACTGTGGTACTTTCTTTCTTTATATTCCGCTTGTCTTGGGACAAATGCAAGGATATTTACCTCAAGAGTGCCTTCCAGATGCAGAAACCTTTCCTTGCCTTGGTGGGCGCCATGATTATGGTGAAACTCATGATGATAGGCGGGGAGGATTCCATGACTCAAGTCATTGGTAAGGGATTGGCCAATGCCACACAGCAGCATTGGGTATCTTTTGCCTCCTACTTAGGGGCTTTAGGGGCATTCTTCTCTGGCTCCAATACCATTTCCAATGTTACCTTCGGGGCGGTACAGTATTCGGTAGCCACCGCCACAGGGCTTTCCGTACCACTTATTTTAGCTTTGCAGTCCGTAGGAGGGGCTATGGGAAATATGGTGTGTATCAACAATATCATCGCAGGATGCTCCGTCTTGGGCATTGACAATGCCGAGGGAAGTATCCTCAAGAAAACAGTCATTCCTATGCTTGTCTATGGGCTTATAGCGGCAATAGTAGCACTGTTCTTATAAATTGTTGATTTGTAAATTACCAATTTGCCAATGTGTTAATGAACCTCTGAGTTGATTGACACATTGGCAAAATTGGTTTATTAGTTAAATAACTAAAAACTAAAAACTAAAAACTAAAAATTTTTTTGTAATTTTGCCCCCTAAAAAAAATTATATGACAGCTATCAGAAACATAGCCATTATTGCGCATGTTGACCACGGAAAAACAACCTTAGTAGATAAAATCTTACACCACTGCGCGCTCTTTCGCGATAACCAAGAAACGGGCGAGTTGATTTTGGATAACAATGATTTGGAACGCGAACGCGGGATTACGATCCTCTCTAAGAACGTATCGGTCAATTATAAAGGGACAAAAATCAATATCATAGATACCCCAGGCCACGCCGACTTTGGTGGGGAGGTGGAGCGTGTGCTCAATATGGCCGATGGAGTACTCTTACTTGTAGATGCCTTCGAGGGGCCTATGCCACAGACACGCTTCGTGTTGCAGAAGGCCATTGAGATGAAACTCAAACCTATTGTGGTAATCAACAAAGTAGATAAGGAAAATTGTACTCCTGAGGAGGTGCATGAGGCGGTATTTGACCTTATGTTTGAGCTCGGTGCGGAGGATTGGCAGTTGGACTTCCCTACTGTATATGGTTCAGCCAAGCAGAACTGGATGTCCGAAGACTGGCGCAAGCCTACCACTACTATAGAACCACTTTTGGATATGGTAGTGGAGCATATTCCTGCTCCTGTAGTTACCCAAGGTAGCCTCCAGATGCTTATAACTTCCCTTGACTATTCTACCTTTACAGGGCGTATTGCCATAGGACGCTTGCACCGAGGCACCCTTGAGGCAGGTATGAATATCTCCTTGGTAAAGCGCGATGGTAGCATCATAAAATCCAAAATACGTGAACTCCAGATTTTTGACGGCTTAGGGCGTAAGAAAGTAGAGAGTGTACAGGCAGGTGACATCTGTGCCATTGCTGGCTTGGAAGGTTTTGATATTGGTGATACCATTGCCGATTTTGAAAACCCTGAAGCACTGCCTACCATAGCTATTGATGAGCCTACTATGAGTATGCTCTTTACCATCAATGACTCGCCTTTCTTTGGTAAAGATGGAAAATTCGTTACTTCCCGACATATCAAGGAGCGTCTCGAACGCGAATTGGAAAAGAACCTTGCCCTACGTGTGGAGCCTACCGATAGTGCGGACAAGTTTATCGTCTATGGTCGTGGGGTGCTACACCTTTCGGTACTTATTGAGACCATGCGTCGCGAAGGCTACGAACTACAAATAGGTCAGCCCCAAGTTATTATCAAAGAAATAGACGGGGTGAAGTGCGAACCCGTGGAGGAACTCACCATAGACCTACCTGAGAATGTCAGTGGAAAGGCTGTGGATTTTGTGACCCTCCGCAAGGGTGAAATGCTCAGCATGGAGCCTAAGGGAGAGCGTATGGTTATCAAGTTCCTTATTCCTTCTCGTGGCATTATTGGTCTTAGAAATCAGATACTTACCGCTACCGCAGGGGAGGCAATTATGCACCACCGTTTCTTGGAATTTCAGCCTTTCAAAGGAGAAATACCAGGACGTATTAACGGATCGCTTATCTCTATGGAACAAGGAACAGCCATTCCCTATTCCTTGGATAAGCTACAGGACAGAGGGCGCTTCTTTATCTTCCCAGGGGAAGACATCTATACAGGGCAGGTAATCGGTGAGAACTCCCGTAGTGGGGATATGGTGGTCAATGTAACCAAGACCAAAAAGCTCACCAACGTACGTGCCGCTGGCTCCGATGAGAAAGTGAAACTGGCGCCACCGATCAAGTTCTCCCTTGAAGAAGCGCTTGAATATATCCAAAAAGACGAATATGTAGAAGTCACTCCTAAGAATATGCGCCTTAGAAAGATCTATTTGGACGAAAATGAGCGCAAGCGCCACGAGAAAGAGTTTAAATAGTGACAAGTGACCGCATAGATAACTCGAAATTCAGAACTCACAGTTCAAAACTACAATGAAAACAACAGCGCAGCGTTGGTATATAAAATTCCTACAATGGAAGACACAATACCTCACACATAGGCAGTTTATACTGCTGCTTTGTGCGTTGGTAGGGGTCGCTACGGGCTTTGCTGCACTGGCAATGCGCTCCTTGACGCACTTTATTGAGGAGGTGCTGGTGGGCAATATTATCCACTATATTAACTATGGCTTCTATGTGGTTTTCCCAGCGGTGGGTTTTCTCTTGGTCTATTTGGTAAAGAAATATGTAATCCGCAAGGACGTCAGTCATGGGATTCCCTCTATTCTCTATGCAGTAGCCAAGCAAAAGGGGATTATGAAACGTTTTCAAGCCTATGGGAGCTTGCTTACCGCCCCTATTACCATTGGCTTTGGGGGTTCGGTAGGGCTCGAAGGACCTATGGTGGTTACAGGAGCAGGTATCAGTTCGCAGATAGCCCGCTTGTTCCATATCAACCAGTCCGACCGAATGCTCCTTTTGGCCTGTGCTTGTGCGGCAGCTTTGGCAGCAATCTTTAAGGTACCGCTGGCAGGTATTCTTTTCGCTATAGAGGTTTTTGGCTTAGACCTGACACTCTGGTCGCTATTGCCGCTTTTTGTAGCCTCTCTTTCGGGGGTGCTGACCTCTTATCTGTTCTTTGGCAATGCGGCACTATTACCCATTCAGGTCAGTGGTAGCTTCCTGATGCGCAACATTCCTTTTTACCTGCTCTTGGGGGTAGTAGGCGGCTTCATGTCGGCTTACTTTACCTTTGTCTATGAGTGGGTGAATCGTTTCTTTGCACGCTTCTCCTCGCCCTATGTGCGCTTGCTTATAGGAGGAGCCGTGTTGGGCTTATTGGTTTTTCTTATGCCACCACTCTATGGGGAAGGGCATGAGGTGATTAACCACCTCAAGGAAGGCCACCCAGAACTCTCCTTAGGAGATAATATCTTTGGTTGGGACTTACATAACCCTTGGGTTATTATCCTGCTTTTGGCAGGCTTAGCTTTCTCTAAGGTAGTGGCTACCTCGGTAACTTTTGGAGCAGGAGGTGTAGGGGGTATCTTCTCACCAATGCTCTTTATGGGCGGGGTGATGGGCAATTGCTTTGCTCGTATTATCAACCAGATAGAGTGGTTGCCACATAAGCTGCCCTTGGCCAACTTTACCCTTATTGGAATGACTGCCCTGATGACAGGGGTACTTCATGCACCACTGACAGCTATTTTTCTTATAGCAGAGGTGACAGGCGGTTATGCTCTTTTTGTCCCTGCGATGGCTACTGCGGTGATTTCCTTTTCTATAGCTAAGTATTTCAACAAATACTCTATCTATACCATGGAACTCGGGCGCAAGGGAGAGCTCGTTAATCAGGATAAAGACCAAGCCATTCTCACCCTTATGGATATGGGACAGGTGATAGAGACCAATTTTGTCCCTGTCTATACCGATATGAACCTCAAGGGCGTGGTCTATGAGGCGGTCAGGGAGTCTTCTCGCAATATTTTTCCTGTCTTGGACAGAGAGAAAGGCAGCTTAGAGGGGGTTATTCTCTTGGACGACATTCGCCACCTGATATTTGAAAAAGAACTCTATGAGAAAGTCTCCGTCTTGGAGATGATGCAACCACCCCCAGCCCTAATACACATGGGGGAGGATAACATGAACCAAGTTATGGATAAGTTCCAGAGTACAGGCGCTTGGAACCTGCCTGTGATCAAGGACGGAAAATACATTGGTTTTATCTCCAAATCCAAACTCCTAACGGTATATAGGAGAAAACTGATTTACTTTAGTAACAATAGGTAGTGATTAATGATTAATGCCAGTAATCATTAACTATATAATCATTGACCATTAACCATTAATCATTAATATTATGGTCGCTATACAAGGGACAGAAGGCTCGTTTCATTATCAAGCCGCTCAGGACTACTTCGGTAGTGAGATAGACATCTTGGAGTGCCGCTCTTTTGATGCGGTGGTTAAGGCGCTGCTTTCGGGTCAGGCACAGACAGGAGTCATGGCTATAGAGAATAGTATCGCAGGGGCGATATTGCCTAACTATGCCCTGATTGACCATAACAACCTGTATATAGCAGGGGAGTACTATATGAATATTCAGCACCACCTGATGGCGCTCCCCGGGCAAACCCTTTCCGATATTACCGAGGTGCACTCTCACTATATGGCGCTGTTGCAGTGCAAAGATTTCTTTGAGGACTATCCTCAGATGAAATTGGTAGAAGCTACCAACACCGCCCAAGCGGCTAAGGAAATACGACAAGGGCAACTCAAGGGTATAGCAGCAATAGCCTCCACTTCGGCAGCAGCACTCTATGGCTTAGAGATTTTGGCCGAGGGCATACAGACCATCAAGCAGAATGCTACCCGCTTTGTAGTGCTCACCACCAAAGACCCTTATACCTGTAAGGAAGGTATCAACAAGGTAACCCTCAAGTTCCAGCTCTATGACCAAAGCGGAAGCTTGGCCACGGTGCTGAACGTGCTGAGAGACTACCAGATTAATATGACCAAGATCCAATCCCTCCCAGTGATTGACACGCCATGGAAATATGCTTTCTTTGTAGAGGGTACCTTTCCCAATTACCAACAATATAAGGAAGCCCTCCGCCTACTTGAGGTTATGAGCGAAGACCTGAAGGTGCTGGGGGAATACCAAAATAATTACAAATGACAAATGACAAGTGACAAATGATGAGTCATAAAACTAATCACTAACCACTAACAACTGAGACTATGATGATATTTACAGAAACGTATAAAGTACGTAGCACCCAAGTGAATTTGAACAACCAATTAGGCCTCTATGGCGTATTGGGTATGTTGCAAGATATAGCCGCAGAGCATGCGGCTTCCTTAGGCTTTGGCTATAAGGACTTAGTAAAACAAGGCTTTTTCTGGGCACTGATCCAGCAGAAACTCAAGATATATCAGTGGCCACAGTGGAACGAGCGGGTAACCATTCACACTTGGTCATTGCCTGTTCAGGGTGTGCATGCCTTCCGCCAGTTTGAACTCTATGTAGGTAACCACAAGATAGGGGAGAGTACCTCCACTTGGATTACCATGGATATTGCCTCCCGCCGTCCTATAGATATGACTGACCGCCAAGCGCTTTTTCACCCCCGTCGCGAAGGAGGTCTTGATATACAAACCGAGCGCGTATTGCTACCAGAAGAGATGATCCATGTGGCCGACTTCAAGGTGAAAATTAGCGACTTAGATGTCAATTCCCATGTTAATAACGTGAAATATACCCAGTGGGCATTGGATATGATGCGAGAACGAGACCATCGTGAGTGGGTGATTCAGGAATACGATATTAACTTTCTCTCCGAGACCTTCCTTGGAGATAACATGCAAGGCTACAAAAGCCGTGGTCGCTACCTCAACCCTGAAAAGACCCTTGTGGAGACCTATCTCTATGCTCAAAAAGAAGGAGGTGCCAAGCCAGCATTTATTGCTAAGTGGCGCGCCATAAAAGTGAAAAACAAATAGTGAAAAATCAGCAGTTATGGAGTACTATCAGTTATACAATCAGTTAAAGGAGGCCTTTGACAAGGGAGAGGAAGTGGAGTTGCCCGACTTGGGTATTCGTATCTCTCATGTGCCCTTCTTTTCAGAAGGAGCTAAGTACTACTTACCTGGGAGTGAGCACTTATCTTGTCAGGAACACAACCTTTCTTTTACCCCACAGAGTACCCGTACTCAGGACGATTTGGATTGGGTGGATTATGAGGTGTCGTGTAATATTCATTTTCACTATCATATCCTTCAACCTATAGGAAAAGAAAAGGCTGATGGGGTAATTGTCTTTTTCCATGGGCTTAACGAAAAGAAATGGGACAAATACCTGCCTTGGGCTTACAAAATTGCACAACAAACGGGTAAGACCGCCATACTCTTTCCTATCGCTTTTCATATGGATAGAGCTCCAGCGCGCTGGAGTTCGCGACAGGAGATGTATGCCATTGCCCAAAAACGGCAAGAGCAATACCCTGACAATAGTGAGACCTCCTATGTGAATGCTGCTACCAGTACCCGCTTGGAGGCTTTTCCTCAACGATTATTCTGCTCGGGCTTACAGACCTATAACGATATTGTACAGCTACTGACCGACCTGAAGGCAGGCCAGTTCCCCACCATAGCCCCTACGGCAAGTATAGACCTCTTTGGCTATTCCATAGGTTCGTTTCTTTCAGCTATACTGATGATGGCCAATCCTAAGGGCTATTTCACCAATGCCAAGCTCTTTTGCTTCTGTGGAGGAATGACAACCGATCGTATGTTTCCTATTTCTAAGTATATTATGGACGGGAGAGCGGCTATTACCATGCAAAAAGTCTTTGCTGAGCTATTGAGTACCAACTTCAAGACCGACCCGCGCCTGAGACACTATCAGGATAGTAACCAGCACTTTGAGGAAGGTTGGTTTAAGACCATGCTTCGCTACAATTACTACCAGAAGGAAAGAGAAAAGCGCTTTTCCCAATTGGAGAAACAAATCAAGGCCTTGGTCTTAGAAAAAGACGAAGTAGCCCCGCCTATTGAGGCACTTAATACCCTTAAGGGTGGTTATCGCACGATCAACATAGAGGTACAGATAGAAGATTTCCCCTATCCCTATACCCACATGAATCCTTTTGTGCTGAACACTAAGAATGCAGTCCAAGTAACAGAGGCCTTCGAATGCTTGGTGAAATCAGCAGTAAACTTTTTTAATTAAAGAGATGTACGACGTTATAGTAGTTGGAGCAGGACATGCAGGCTGTGAAGCTGCTGCCGCTGCCGCCAATACAGGGGCAAAGACCCTACTTATTACCATGCAACTACAGAATATGGCACAGATGTCCTGTAATCCTGCTGTGGGAGGCATAGCCAAAGGGCAGATTGTCCGCGAGATCGATGCACTGGGAGGCTATATGGGCATTATTACTGACCAGACAGCCATTCAGTTCAAGATGCTCAACAAGTCCAAAGGCCCTGCCATGTGGAGTCCACGTGCCCAGAGCGACCGTATGCGCTTCTCGGAGGCATGGCGCTTGCAGCTGGAGAAACTCCCTAATCTTGATTTTTTTCAAGAAATGGTTACCGAGGTACTCATAGAAGGCGACAAGGCCGTTGGGGTTAAAACCTCCCTTGGTAGCGAGATACGCGCTAAGAGTGTGGTGCTTACCAATGGTACTTTTCTCAATGGAGTATTGCATATTGGTCTGAAAACCCTTGGTGGGGGTAGGGCAGGGGAGAAAGCCGCCACAGGCATCACCGAGTGCTTGGTAGCCCATGGGTTTGAAGCGGGGCGCATGAAAACAGGTACCCCTCCGCGGGTAGATGGCCGCTCTTTGGACTATTCCAAGATGACTCCCCAACCAGGGGACGAGAACCCTGAGAAATTCTCCTACCTGCCACTAACAAAGCCTCTGGCACATCAGTTAGATTGTTATATGACCTATACCAGTGAGCAGGTGCATGAAATATTGCGTACAGGCTTTGACCGCTCCCCTATGTTTACCGGTCGTATTCAGGGAGTGGGGCCGCGCTATTGCCCTTCTATTGAGGATAAGATCAACCGCTTTGCCGATAAGGATCGCCACCAACTCTTTGTAGAACCCGAAGGCTGGCATACGGTAGAGATGTACGTCAATGGCTTTTCCACTTCTCTCCCTGAAGAGGTACAGTACGAGGCCTTGCGCAAGGTGGCAGGCTTCGAACAGGTGAAGTTTCTCCGCCCTGGTTACGCCATAGAATACGATTATTTTCCGCCAACACAACTCAAAGCGACCTTAGAGACTAAGCTAGTAGAAAACCTCTTTTTTGCCGGTCAAATCAATGGAACGACAGGCTACGAAGAAGCAGGAGCGCAAGGGCTCATCGCAGGTATCAATGCTTCCCGTAAGGTGCAAGAGCAATCGCCCTTTGTGCTTAAGCGCAACGAGGCTTATATAGGGGTACTGATAGATGACCTTATCACCAAGGGTACCGAAGAGCCTTACCGTATGTTTACCTCCCGTGCCGAATACCGTACGCTGCTTAGGCAAGACAATGCCGATGCACGCCTAACCCCTATGGGCTATGCCTTGGGATTGGCCACAGAAGAGCGTATGCGTCTGCTGGAAGAGAAAGAGGCCAAAACAGCCGCTTTTGTACAGTTCTTCAAAGAGACGAGTATTACCCCCGAAGAGGCCAATCCGCTTTTGGCCAAGTATGACTCTTCCCCTATGAAGCAGGGCGATAAGATGGCTAAGGTACTGGCACGCCCTAATATCACAGTAACTGACTTTATGGAACTACCTCAAGTAAAGGAGTTTGCCGATGCGCAACAGCTTAGCAAGGAAGTACTTGAGAACACAGAAATAGAGATCAAGTATGCGGGCTATATAGAGAAAGAAAAGAACAATGCGGACAAACTCAATCGCTTGGAGGATATTCGCATACCTGAAAACTTCAATTATGACAAACTTACCTCGCTCTCCTTTGAGTCACGGGAAAAGCTCAAGAAAATACGCCCAACGACCCTCTCTCAAGCTTCTCGTATCAGTGGGGTATCGCCAGCGGATATAAGTATATTATTAGTGTATATGGGGAGGTAGTGATTAGTGACTAACGACAAGTGACTAGTGATTAGTGACGAATGACAAGTGACTAGTGACAAGTGAAGTGTGAAAAAAGAAGAATGTCTTTTTCACTCTTCACTTTTCATTTTTCACTTAATTTGTCTGCAATGCTGCGGTCGTTAGAGAGATGTTGGGTTTTGTTTTGACCTCCTAATTTGCCTTGGGATTTCATGTATTGGGCGAAGCTACCTTTGGCCACAAGGGTAATGCGTAGGCGCTGGAGCACCTTGCCCTCTATCAGGTCTTTGTAATAGCTGTTTTGTGCTTGTAGGGCTTTGTCAAGGGTATTGGCGAAAGCCTCCATATCCTTGGGGGTTTGCTCGAACTCAATCAGCCACTCGTGGTAGGGGAGTTCTCCTGAGGGGGGATTGACTTGGGGCGCCACGGTAAATTCGCTCACTTCACCCCCTTGTTGGGCTAGGGTCTCGGCGAGGGCTTCTTCTACTTCTTTGGCGATGACATGTTCGCCAAAGGCTGATATAAAGTGCTTGATACGCCCTGTTACCACGATGCGATAGGGGGATAGGGAGGTGAACATCACCGTATCGCCCATGTTGTAGCCCCATAAGCCTGCATTGGTGGAGACAATAAGTACGTAGTTCACGCCCAGCTGTACGTCCTTGAGGGAGATACGCTTGGGGTTTTCACTAAAGAAAGTATCTGCTTCAATAAACTCGTAGAAAATACCCGCATTGAGCAGCAGCAGCATCCCCTTTTGCGTTTGTGTATCCTGATAAGCGAAGAAACCTTCACTGGCGGGGTATAGCTCCACACTATCTACCTTGCGACCGATGAGGTGTTCGAATTTTTGGCGGTAGGGTTCGTAATTGACACCCCCATAGATAAACAGCTGAAAGTTAGGGAAAAGTTCCCCCACTGTCTTTTTGGATTTCTGCTGGAGACGCTCAAAATACATCTGTACCCAAGGGGGGATCCCACTGATAAGGGTCATATTCTCATGGATAGTTTCCTCCACTATGGCATCAATCTTCGTTTCCCAGTCCTCAATACAGTTGGTTTTCCACGAAGGCATACGGTTGGTTTGCAAGTATTTAGGCACATAGTGCGCAGAGATACCCGATAGCCTACCTAAGCGAATGCCATTTTTCTTTTCCAAGATAGGGCTACCTTGTAGGAAGATCATCTTGCCTGAGACAAAATCGGTCTTGCCTGTTTCAGCGATATAGCACATAATGGCATTGCGAGCCGCCTCTATATGATACGGCATGGAGTCCTTGGTCAGGGGGATATACTTCGCCCCGCTGGTAGTGCCAGAGGTCTTGGCAAAGTAGAGCGGTTTGCCAGGCCAAAGGATGTTTTCTTCGCCCTTTTTTACCCGTTCTATATAGGGAGCTAACGCCTCATAATCGCGTATAGGCACTTGGCGGACGAAATCCTCGTAGGAGTGAATCTGCTCAAAATGATGATCGCGCCCGAAGGCGGTATGTTTGGCCTTCTGTATAATAGAGAGAAAGACTTTCTCTTGGGTTGCGATAGGGTCAGCAGCCCAGCGGTCTATCTGTTTGCGTATATAGGCAGCCCACTTACGGGCGATAAAGCTCTTTAGACTCATGATAGGAGGGTGTGTTGTGATTATTTGATATTCATATAGTTAAGAGGATCTACAGGGTAGCCCTCATGCCATAGTTCAAAGTGCAGATGGACACCTGTGGAGAGTTCGCCTGTATTCCCTACTTGGGCGATGACCTCCCCAGCGCGAACCTTGTCACCTTGTCTCTTAGTGATAGAGGCATTGTGCTTATACACCGACACGAAGTTATGTGGGTGTTCTATAATCAGCACGAAGCCTGTCTGTGCAGACCACTCTGAGAAAATCACGGTACCCTCGCCTATGGCCTTGACAGGGGTGCCTTCGGCAGCGGTAAGGTCAATCCCATAATGGCGTTTGTCGGCCTTGAACTCATCGGAGATCATGCCCTGAATAGGTGGGAAGAAGGCCTTGCGGGTATTGGCAGTAGCTACGTCAAAGACATTGTAGCGTTCCTCATTGGCTACCTCTGAGCGGAGTTTCATTTCCTCTTCGCTGGCTTGGAGATCCACTTCCGCAGGGATTTGTTGTACCGCATTAAGCACAGAGTCCTTATTGATCTTATCGGGTTCTATATCCCCAGTGAGGACTTTTTGGAGCGAAAGGAAATAAGCGTCATTGCTGGCGATACGCTGCTGTAGTGAGTCGGTATGGAAGGTCAGATCCACTATTTGTTTGCGCTGGTCAGCCTCGGAGAAGCCTAAGATATATTGCCTAAGCGGGGAATAGATGATCACCAAGGTTGTGAGGGTAATCATCAGGATTGCAAATAGGCTGCTATAGACAAAGACATTGAGGCGGTTCAGGCGAAAGGTTTTGACCTCCTCCAAGGAAGATTCGTTCATGATCACGACTCTATACTTGAAGAGCCATTTGCCATGTATAATTTTGCTAAATCGTTCTTTAAAAGTCATTAAGAGTTTTGAGTTTTAAGTTTTGAGTTTTAAGTTTTGAGTTTTGAGTTTTGAGTTGTCAGTGTTAGCTATCAGTGGTTAGTGGCTGACTACTGATTACTGACTACTGGCAAAGGAAAGTGCAAAGATACAACATTTTGGGGGTGAAATCAAGGAAAAGTTTTTAGTTTTTAGTTTTTAGGTTTTTTGATTGTGAAATAAGAATAAAATGTTATCTTTGTGACTTTATAAGGGAGCCACAAGTGCTGAAAAGAAAGACATGAGAGGAAAGATAAGTGCCAGCAGGAATTAAAAAAATTAGAAATGAAAATTAAAAAGATGATATATTTGTTTTTGCTATCGGTTATTATTTGCTTAGCAATTGGTCTTCTATGGCTGTTTCGGAATCCGTCTTACGACAGGATAGATAAAACATTTGTACAAGCATCGGATAATAGGATTAAAAAAGAAATACCTGCTCTTAACTTATCTTTTTTAGTAGATCAAGTAGCATATTCTGAACCTCTTTATTTTCCTAATGGAGTAGAGACCGCTGATTTTGCAGAGCACTTAGAGGCCATAAATTTAGAAATTCCCAATTGGGATAAAGAAGGATTATACGAGGTAAAAGCTTCTACCAAAGCAGGTATATTAGATCCTGCATTTTTAGTATATAAATGGAATTCAGACACTTCCAATACCCTTATTTTTCATCATGGAGCATCCGAATATCCTTTTTACGGGATTTTCTCTAAGATTTTCAAAAAAGAGATGTTAAGTGATTTGGGTATAAACCTGATTGTGGTCAGGACTCCTTTTCACAAGCAAAAAGGGGCTTTGAAACAAGGGACGGTGACCTTATCAACTTTTATGGCGACGATGGCGACCAGTGTGAGATTGACCGAAGAGCTCATTCACACTTTACGACAAAGAGGAGTACAGACTATCGAAATCGGGGGATTCAGTTTGGGAGCTGTGATAACAAACAGACATCGGACGATGTATAATTCGGCTGATTTTTATGTGCCGATAGTAGGGACGGTAGCACACGAAAAGTTTTTTATTTTCCCAAAGAAAAATGCTACTGAAAGCGAAATGGAACGAAACAAAATTATCACACATCACTTAAATTTCTCAGCCCAATGGCAAGAAAATAAATCTCCGAATGTGTTTCCAGTCATGGCTCGCTATGATTTGTTTTTGCCACTTCATGAGCACGCTCCTGCTTATGGGAATATAGAAGTGGAAATATGGAACACAGGACATTTGTCCACCGCCCTTTTCTCTGATGCAATGCGGCATGTTTTGTTAAAGCGATTGAAGAAGTAAATGTAGTAGGCAGTTTCCCATTTGCCCCTACAACAGCATCCAAAAGAGACTAAAATAAATGTTGTCAAATGATTTACTATATAGCACTTATTGTGGTGGTTTTAGCAATATTCTTAGCTAAAGGTATTACCATAAAAAATAAGTTTTTGATACTTGTTTTATGTGGGGCGGCTTTCTTTGTGTATGTAATAGCAACTAAAAATAATTGAAACTTTTATGCGAACTAAAGAGGAAGGCACGAGCTGTTAGATAAGCGCCAGCGGAGGCGTAGAGAATTATGTAAAAAGAATTAAAAAAGTAATATGAAAAAGAAGAATACCCTAAAAAATAGCTTGCTATCATTATTCGTGTTATTATCCATAAATGTTTTTTCCCAAAAAATATTTGTCAATAAGGACCATGAACCTCAAAAAAGCAGGTATCGTATCTATTATAAAACGGATAAAGAAACGAATATCAAGGTGTATATGAGGATGTTTATGATTGAAAATGAAAAGGTTCGTGAAGATCATTTTAAAAGATGTGATGTAGTTACTTTGTTTTTAAAACGTGATAATCCTTGGCTTGCCAAAGATTTTAAGACAAGAAGTATGTGCATAGGGTGGCAATTGACAGATGTTGAATTTATAAAGACAACCTCTGATAGAAATTTTTTATATGTTGTAGTAAGTTATTTTGGCTATAGAATGAGCGAATATATTTTTGTCTTTGAAAAAGATGAAGAAGGATTGTACCACCTTGTAAGACAACAAGTACGTGGGTTCGATGGCTATGAAGAAAAAAAATCCGTTGGTATGAAGAGTAAGGCTCTATTGGTCTGGTATATGTGTAAAGAATGACAGGCAAAACAAAAGTAAATTATGAGAACCCAGTTTGTTATGTTTTTATTTTGTGTGCTTTTCTTTTATGCTAAAGGAAGCGCACAAGAGTGTTTGAGTTATGAGTTTTATAATAAGACCGAACGCCTTGGAATGGGCTTGGTAAAAATAGAAAAGCAGCTTATAGTGATTAAAAATCAGCAGCTTAACAAGGAAATAGAGGAGGATATGTATAATCCTAAGCATATAGTTCCCTTATTTTTTAAGCCTGATTATAATATCTTTTATGTGGTCTGTATTGAAAATCAAAAGGCGTATTATAAGGTGCTTTCGGCAATGGGTGGTATATATTTTGTACCCAAAGCAGAAGCCAAATTTGTGTCTTGGGCAAAATTTCTAAGGAATACTACGGGAGTAACCAACCTAAATTGGGAGCAGAATCCGCTGCAAGAGGCTCCTTCTGAGAAATCTAAGATGATTAGGATCAAGGATAAGGAAGCTACCTATCAAGTAATAAATGTAAAAGGAGACTGGATAGAGGTACAAAACGAGCAAGATGCCCATGAAAAAGGATGGATTCAGTGGCGCAAAGTAGATAATTTGTTGATAGAGGTTTATTTGCTGATCTGATGTTAGTGTCTCACAAATCTTCTTTTAGACTACATAGGATAAGACCTAATATACAACCTATCAGTATGATATAGGGGCTTGCTAAAAACACAAACATGGAAGGAGCTACCCATATACCGCTGGGGAGATCGGAGTAGAGCAAGTGGAAAAAGCCAAAGCCTAAAATGACACTTATTATAAAAATAGCATAGAAGAGAATAACCCCTATAAAGAAACGGGAAAAGCCAATTGATAAAAATGACAATCAGCAGAATCTCTAAGGCCATAGCACTTAGTATGTAAATGGTGGAACGCTTCATAGAAGTGAAAAATGAAAAACTCAAAACTTTTTTATTTTGCTAAGATAGATGCCTAATACGCATCCGATGAGCAAGATAAAGATACTTGTAAATAAGAAAAAATACCAGAATAATCGCCAATAACCATCAGATAGGTTTCCGTATATCAGTCCCATAATATAGAAACCTAAGAGGCTGCTTATAACAAAAATAGCATAGAACACCCCAATGCCTAACCAAAATCGCGCCCAAGGCGGTAGCTTCTCCCAAGGAAGGTATTCCCCAGCGAGGTAGCCTAAGGAAAAAGAAATCAAAGAGGCGGGTAGGATGTTGGTCATTATCGGAATGTCGCCCTGCCCTCCTTTCAAAAAGGTAAAAATCAGAATGGTAAGACCTGCAAAAATTAGGACAACCTCTAAGTGTAAGGCAATGAATAGGTAAATGGTGGGACGCTTCATATTAGTGACTAATGACAAGTGACAAGTAACAAGAGACAAACGACCAGTGACAAGTGACCAATGTCTAGCATCTGACTACTGATATCTGACGAGTGTTCAAAATTTTTTTGCAAAGATACGAGTTTTTAGTACAGATATAAAAAAAATCTCGTATCTTTGCGCTCAAAAAAAGTTATGTTAGTAAATCATATTTTCTTGGGGGTGATAGGCATTCAGCAAATACTCATCGTATTGGCTGTGGTCTTGTTATTTTTCGGGGGTAAGAAGATTCCCGAACTGATGCGCGGGTTAGGCGGTGGTATCCGTGAGTTCAAGGACGCTATGAAAGATGGTGAGGGTGAGAAAAAGGAAGAGCTTGACAAAAGAGAAATCCTTGACAGAAGCGAGCAGCTTAAAAAGTTAGAAGAAAAAAATTAGTAAACTTTTGGAACTTACACACTAACGGAGAGAACTTTCATTCGGTCTTATAACAAGATCGGAGGGAAGTTTTTGTGGTTAGTGATTATTAGTTAGTTGTTAGTGATTAGTTGTTAGCAACTCAAAACTCAAAATTCAAAACTATTATGACTTTATTAAAATCTCAAGTAATAGAAGCTCTTCGCAAGATCACCTCTCCTGGGGAGGGGGGCAACCTGATAGATGCGGGGGTGGTGAAGAATATCGTGATTTTTGGTGATGAGGTGGTGGTAGATGCCACGATCTCCAACCCTTCCCTACAGGCGAAAAAGAAGATGGAGGTAGAGATCATGAAGGCGATCCATGCCGAGGTATATGAAAAGGCGAAGGTGAAAGTCAATATCACTGTAGAGGCAGCACCTGCAGCGAATAAGAATGAGATCAAAGGCAAGCCCATAGAGGGAATCAAGAATATCATTGCTGTGGCCTCTGGTAAAGGAGGCGTGGGCAAATCTACCATTACGGCCAACTTAGCCATTGCCTTGCGTAAGATGGGCTTTCGGGTAGGCCTTTTGGATGCGGACATCTATGGGCCGTCTATCCCTATGATGTTTGACGTACAAGAGGAGCGCCCAGCCTCGGTAGAGGTAGGAGGTCGCTCTAAGATGAAGCCTGTAGAGAACTATGGGGTGAAGATCCTTTCTATTGGCTTTTTTACTCACCCTGACCAAGCGGTTATCTGGCGTGGCCCTATGGCCAGCAAGGCGCTGAACCAAATGATTTTTGATGCTGACTGGGGCGAACTGGATTTCTTGCTCATAGACCTACCCCCAGGCACAGGCGATATCCACTTGAGCATCATGCAGGCCTTGCCTATTACGGGTGCGGTGGTGGTGAGTACCCCTCAGAACGTAGCCTTGGCCGATGCGCGCAAAGGAATTGCGATGTTCCGCCAAGAAACGATCAATGTACCCGTGTTGGGACTAGTGGAGAACATGGCCTATTTCACCCCTGCGGAGCTGCCTGAGAACAAGTATTATATCTTTGGCAAGGAAGGTGTGAAGTCCTTAGCCGAACGCACCAATACACCACTGTTGGGAGAAATCCCCTTGATACAGAGCCTACGTGAATCAGGCGATGTAGGACGCCCTGCCGCCCTACAAGACGGTACCCCACTGGCCAAGGCCTTTGAAGACTTTGCTCGCAACACTGTAGCGGAAGTGGTAACCCGCAACCAATATCTCGCCCCTACCGAGGCTATCCAGATTACTACCATGGCAGGTTGTAGTCCTAAGAAAAAGTAATGTACTAAAATTATCAAACATACATGCACGAAGTAACCGTCTATTGGGAAGGAGACATGCAGTTCACCTCCACCAACCCCAGTGGCAATTCATTCTTTATTGACACCACTCCTGAGAACGGAGGAGAAAACAATGGTATGCACCCCAAAGCCTTGATGCTTTCTGCCTTGGCAGGTTGTACAGGCTTGGATGTACTGGCCTTGCTTAAGAAAAAGCAAATCGTATTGGACAACTTTACCCTTGATGTACAAGGGAAATTGGCCAAAAACCACCCTCGCATCTATGAAGAAGTAACCGTAAATTACTACTTTGAGGGAGAAGACTTGGATGTAGAACAAATCACTCAGGTAGTGAGCCTTTCGGTAGAGAAGTATTGCGGGGTGATTGCCATGTTCCGCCAATTTGCCACTGTACATATCAAGTTGTTCTTTAACTCGGAAGAGCACCCTTATAATGCCGAATAAGCTAGTATGGGAGTACCTACCCGAACCTCCAAAGGAAGCGGTGAAGGGACTTGCCCATACGCTTTTTAAGGAAGAACTCCCATGGCATGACACTATAGCGCGCCTGCTTTTGCAGAGGGGGATTAACTCCTTTGATCAGGCGAAGGCTTTCTTCAATCCCTCCTTGGCCGACCTACATGATCCTTACCAGATGAAGGACATGGATCGGGCTGTGGAGCGTATCCTTTCAGCCATAGACCAAGAGCAGCCGATACTTATCTACGGAGATTACGATGTAGATGGTACCTGCTCGGTGGCCGTGCTGTATCTGTTTCTCTCGGCTATCTACCCCCATGTATTTACCTATGTACCAGATAGGTATAGGGAAGGTTATGGGGTTTCTACTCAAGGGATAGACTTTGCTGATGACAATGAAATACCCCTTATCATCACCTTGGACTGTGGGATCAAGTCTCACGAGCGGGTTGTCTATGCCCGTGGGCGTGGGATAGATATGATTATCACTGACCACCACACCCCATCGGACACACTCCCCGAGGCGGTGGCAGTGCTCAACCCCAAGCGATCCGACTGCTCCTATCCCTACAAGGAACTCTGCGGTTGTGGTATAGGCTTTAAGCTTGTCCAAGCCCTCTGTACTGCTTTAGACCTTCCTTCGCAGACTGCTTATAGGTATTTGGACTTGGTGGCCTTGGCTACTTGTGCCGATATAGTCCCCCTTACAGGAGAGAACCGCATACTGGTACATGCAGGTTTGCAACTAATCAACCAGCAACCCTCAGAGGTCATGCAGCAGCTGCTGGCCTCGGCCAAGCGACCGGTGGAGGTGAGAGACTTAGTTTTTGTAGCAGCGCCACGAGTCAATGCCGCAGGGCGTATGCAACATGCCGAAAAGGCGGTACGCTTGCTCACAGGTCAGGACTTAGATGAGGCCGCTACTCTGGAATACCTCAATATTCAACGCAAGACTACCGATGAGCAGATTACCAATGAAGCCCTACGTATGATTGTTCTTGACAGAGAGGAAACGGCTCCCGCGACGGTAGTCTTTTCCCCCCATTGGCACAAGGGTGTCATAGGAATTGTAGCCTCGCGACTGGTAGAGACCTATTACCGCCCTACCATCGTCTTTACCCAAAGCGGAGAGGTCTTGGCCGCTTCTGCGCGTTCGGTTAAGGGCTTTAATCTGTACGAGGCGCTTTGTGAGTGTCAGGACGAACTTATACAGTTTGGCGGACACACAGCAGCAGCAGGTATGACATTGCGCCCAGAGAACTACGAGCGTTTCAAGCAAAAATTCCAAGAGGTGGTGGAGCGCACCCTTCCGCCAGAACTTCGTACCCCTAAGCTACTACTCAGTGGGGAGTTGCCCCTATCCGATATCACCTATACTTTCTATCGTTGTCTGCAACGCTTTGCCCCCTTTGGGCCTAAGAATATGACGCCTGTCTTCTATGCGCATAATGTATTGGCCAAGGAAGTACGTAGGGTGGGCAAAGACTTTTCTCACTTGCGTATGATCCTCAATGACCCTAAGAGTAACCATGATTTTGTAGCCGTAGGTTTTGGCTTAGGCTACCAAAAATCCCTTATAGAAAGTGGTGAGCGCCTTACCATTGCCTACCAACTGACTGAAAACTCTTGGCAGGGGAGAACAAGCTTGGAGTTGATTATTAAAGATGTCAGAGAGCAGTAGTTATAGGTATCTTAATTAACGATTATAGAAAACTTCTATAAAGTTATAGATTTCTTCTTGAAAATAGAATGATTATAAATTTCGTTTGTTTGAGAAAAAAGTAGGGAGAAAAGCAAAGGCACATAAAAAGAATACGTAAATTTGCCGTAGTTTTTTAACATATTATCCTTATGGAACAAGAATCCTTTCGCAATTCTATAGGTACAGTAGATACTTCAGGCAAGCGTGTATGGGTATTCCCTAAGAAACCCAAGGGGCGTTATTACCGCTATCGCAAGTATGTGAGCTATCTGTTATTGGCTATATTCTTTATCTCTCCTTTTCTCAAGATTGATGGAAATCAGTTTCTACTCTTTAATATTTTAGAGCGAAGGTTTAATATCTTTGGTTTTCCTTTTTGGCCACAGGACTTTTACCTTTTTGTGCTTTCTATGATTATAGGAGTGGTCTTTATCCTGCTCTTTACGGTAGCCTTTGGGCGTATCTTTTGTGGGTGGATCTGTCCGCAGACGATTTTCCTTGAGATGGTCTTCCGCCGTGTGGAGTATGCCATAGAGGGCGACCGCAATGCGCAGATGAAACTGGACAAACAGGCTTGGGACTGGGAGAAAATCCGCAAGAAGGGGCTGAAATGGCTCATCTTCTTTCTGATTTCCTTTGTGGTGTCCAATGTCTTTCTGGCATATATCATCGGTAGTGATCAGCTGTTAGTAGAGATCAAGGAAGGGCCACTAAAGCACCTCAATACCTTTATTGCGCTACTTATCTTCACAGGGGTATTCTACTTTGTCTTTGCTTGGTTTCGTGAGCAGGTATGTATCATTGCCTGTCCTTATGGGCGCTTGCAGGGGGTACTATTGGACAACAAGTCTATCGTAGTGGCTTATGACTACAAGCGTGGCGAGGGTGAAAAGGGACGTAAGAAGTTTCGCAAAAATGAGGACAGACAGGCCATGGGGCATGGTGACTGTATAGACTGTTTTCAGTGTGTACATGTGTGTCCGACCAATATAGACATTCGCAACGGAACGCAATTGGAGTGTGTGAACTGTACCGCTTGTATAGATGCCTGTGATGAGGTGATGGTAAAATCGGGTATGCCTAAGGGGCTGATACGCTTTGCCAGCGAAGAAGAAATCGCCAAGAAGGAGCCGTTCCGCTTTACCGCACGTATGAAAGGTTATGCTTCGGTACTTACTATACTCATAGGCATTCTCATAGGGCTACTCTTCTTGCGTAGTGATGTACAGGCCAATATTCTACGTCTGCCAGGTCAGCTCTACCAAAAGCAGGGGGATATGATTTCCAATGTCTATACCTACAAGATTATCAATAAGACTACACAGGACTTCGATCATCTTACCTTCAAAATTGTAGAGCCTAAGCAAGCACAGATAGAGATTGTAGGGAATCCAGATATCCACTTGGGCAAGCAAGGGTTAGTCAGTGGTACCCTCTTTATCAAGATGCATCAGGCCTTTGTTACCGAACGCAAACTCAAGCTCAAAATAGAGGTCTATAGTGGTCAAAATCGTATAGAGAGCACGACAACAACATTCTCAGGGCCGATCACATTTTAAGTGAAAAACGAAAAGTGAAGAGCGAAAAGTTCTTCACTTTTCACTTTTCGTTTTTCACTAATTTTCTTATCTTTGCCCTTGGTAATCCATAAAACAATGTATCATGAGTGGTATAATCACAAATATAGACCAGTTAGACCTTGCCCATGGGCTTTATACCTATGCTGATTATATACATTGGCAGCTCAAGGAGCGATTGGAGATCCTCAAAGGGAAGATTTTTAAAATGAGTCCAGCACCTGCTGTCTCTCACCAGAAAATAGCTAGAAATCTTACGGGGGAACTTTATAACTATTTTAAAGGGAAAACTTGTCAGCTCTTCTCGGCACCTTTTGATGTAGTGTTAGGAAATAAAGAAGGTTTGGAAGATAGTGTTGTACAGCCCGACCTCTGTGTGGTATGTGACCCCAAGAAGTTAGAGAATGACAAGCGCTGCTTAGGGGCGCCCGATCTTATCATAGAGATCCTATCCCCAGGCAACTCCAAGAAAGAGCTGCGTTATAAGTACGAACTCTATCAGGAATCAGGGGTTTGTGAGTATTGGGTGGTACGCCCTACTGATAAGGAGATCACCCAATTTGTATTGGAGAATGGTCAATACCGTGCTCTTCCCCCTATTGTAGAGGGAGATGTGATCCATTCGGTAATATTCCCAGAGTTGGGAGTTGCTACAGAGGATATTTTTAGGTTATAAAAGGAATTGATACTCATATACTTTAGGCTCAATCTCTTGCCCAAGGCGAGAGAGGGCTTGTCGCAGGGCACCGATGAGGCTGTTATAGGTTTTATCGGTGCTTTTGTTGTTCATCTTACCTTTGTCATTGTTTTTCACTATCTTGTAACTTGCGTGCTTTGTAGGCTTCCCATACCGATGACGCGGTCGTAGCGGTCGGCGGTGTCGCGGTAATAGACCAAAACGGTATAGGTATTTTCCGTTTGGTAGAAGTTGCCGCCTATGGCGTTGTAGTCGGCTTGGCCGTTGTGCTTGAGGGCAAACTTGTAGTTATAAAAACCTTGCTTTAGATAGACATTTCCTATATACACCTTTTGTTCTTCATCAAAGTGGAGCTGATAGTCCTTCGTTAGAGCATTATCGGAGAAAGCGCCATATACATATAGCTCGTCCGAGGGATCTAAGTCCTTGGCCGAGAGGGAGAACTGTACTAAGGCATATTCGCCCTCTATGCTATTATCGCGCCCATGGTCGCTGACAATACGGAAATTCCCGTCTATATCAGGGTTATAGGTATAGGGCAGATGAGCGCGGGGGCTTTGAGTAAAGAGCTGGCAGAAGTACTTGTCCCCCTCGCGGCGGGTGGTATATACTCCAGAGGTAGGGGAGCGCAGGTCGCGGTTCTCAAAGTAAAAATACTCATTGCCCCCCCAGAAGGAGGTTTCTCTGTCGTACTTATACACCAAATCATTACCCAAGATATATTGGGGAGGTACGTTCATAATAGCGTTGTCCCAGCGGTAGTTTTGTAGGATTGTAACCTTGACAGCCGTATTGGGAGAGACAAACTGTAGGGACTTGGAGGATATTTTCATCTGGACGCTTTGGCGCGTCTCGGCATACTTGACCTCACGGGACTGCTTTACAGAGAGCTGCACGGTGGCTGTAGGGCTATAGAGGACAAAGCGACGGGTAAAGATAGGCCGTTGTTCGCTATCGGTAATGGTCAGCAGGTAGTTACCCGTAAGCAAAAAGTCAGTATCGTCGTTGGGAAGGGTCAGGTTGTAGTGCGTATAAGGCTGTAGTGTGCCATAGGAATAGCGGTACTGGGTCAGCCGCACATCGTCCATACCACGGAGGTACTCACTCTTGAGCAGGCCTGAGGGTTGCCAATCATAATTGCAGTGCGTTAGGGTATAGTAATAGTCTGACTCTCCTCCGCGTAAGTCGTCAAAGGAGAGAGAGAAGCTGCCACCTAAGGTAACAATAGGCAATTGGCTATAAGGGTCGTCGCCAGCGCGAAAGATAATGGTCTTGATATAGTCGGGGGCGGTCTTCTCCTGCGCTAAGGAAAGCAGTGGGAGAAGGAATAATAGGAATTTCTTCATGCGTTTTGAGTTTTGAGTTGGCAAAAATACGAAAAAAAGCCGAAAAACATTTGCTAAGAGCATAAAAAAGACTATCTTTGCGGTAGATTCAGTGGTCAGTAGTTAGTCGTTAGTGGTTAGTCACTTGTTACTATTAACCCCCTTAGAACTCAAAATTCAAAACTTAGAACTAAAAACTAAAAAATAAATGTTAGCAACACAGAATCCTACACAGACAAAGGCTTGGGCAGCCTTAGAAGCCCATTTCGCTAAGGTAAAAGAGGTTACCTTACAACAACTATTTGCCCAAGATGCGGCACGTGCCCCCAAGTACACCCTCCAGTGGGAGGACTTTTGGGTGGATTACTCTAAGAACAATTGGGACGAGACTACTCGTAATCTGCTTTTACAATTGGCTGAAGAATGCGACCTAAAGGCCTCCATTGAGAAGTATTTCACAGGCGATAAGATCAACGCTACCGAAGGCCGTGCGGTACTACATACTGCCTTGCGCTCGGCTGAGAAGGAGATCCTCGTAGATGGGCAAAACGTGATCCCAGAGGTGGAGGAAGTAAAAGCAAAAATCAAGGCTTTCTCGCAGGAAATCATCTCTGGCAAGCGCAAAGGTTATACAGGCAAGCCCTTTACCGATGTGGTGAATATCGGTATTGGGGGTTCAGACTTAGGTCCTGTGATGGTCTCTGAAGCCTTGAAATTCTACAAAAATCATCTCAACATTCACTTTATCAGCAATGTAGATGGCGACCATGTACATGAAGTGATTAAGCACTTGAACCCTGAGACGACCCTTTTTGTGATTGTCTCCAAGACCTTTACCACTCAAGAGACCCTCTCCAACGCCCTTACAGTGAAAAAGTGGTTCCTCAAGCATGCCAAAGAGGCCGATGTGGCCAAGCACTTCGTAGCGGTTTCCACCAACCTCAAGAAGATAGATGAGTTCGGTATTGCCCCAGAGAATGTATTCCCTATGTGGGACTGGGTAGGAGGGCGTTTCTCCCTATGGAGTGCGGTGGGTCTCACCATTGCACTTTCGGTAGGCTATGAGCACTTTGCTGCACTTCTTTTGGGTGCCCAGAAGATGGACAAGCACTTCCGTACTGCGCCCTTCAAGGAAAACCTTCCAGTGCTTTTGGCCTTACTCTCTATCTGGTATACCAACTTCTATGGGGCAGAGACCGAAGCCATTATCCCCTATACCCAATACCTACACCGCTTCCCTGCCTACTTACAACAGGCCATTATGGAAAGTAACGGAAAGTATATAGACCGCAGCGGACAGCGTGTCAGTTATCAGACGAGTGCCATTGTATGGGGAGAGCCAGGAACGAACGCCCAGCATGCGTTTTTCCAACTCATTCACCAAGGTACCAAGCGCATTCCTGCCGACTTTATAGGCTTTAAGCACTCTCTCTACGGAGATCAAGACCACCAAGATAAGCTTATGGCCAACTTCCTCGCCCAGACCGAAGCACTTATGAATGGCAAAACCCCAGAGCAGGTACGTGCCGAGGGGGTAGCGGAACACTTAGTGCCGTTCAAGGTATTCGAGGGCAACAAACCCACTACCACCCTACTCATTGACAAGCTCACTCCAGAGAGTCTTGGTAAGCTCATCTCCCTATACGAACATAAGATTTTTGTACAAGGGGTGCTATGGAATATCTATAGCTATGACCAATGGGGCGTAGAGCTTGGTAAGCAATTAGCAGGCACAATTCTCAAGGACTTTTCAACCACTCAGCCCGCAAAACATGATAGCTCCACTTCACAACTCATCAAGAGAGTGAAAAGTGAATAGTGAGCTACTTAGTTGTTCACTATTCACTATTCGTTAATCATTAACCATTAACCATTAACCCCTATGATCAAACAAGAACAAGCCGACAAGTTCTTAGGTAAGCATGAGCCTAAAGAGCTTAAAGAAGCCGATTTGGCTTCTTTCTCCGCCCCCTATCAAAAGTTGGGTGCATATATTACAAGCCTAATAGACTACCATGAGTCAGCTGCCTTTGAACGGGAGTTCGCCTCCTATAACTTCCCAGATAAGCTCTGGGAGAGCAAGGAAGGAAAGGCACTTGCTTTGCTGCTCTTTGGCAAAGAAATAGCCCCATACGCACAACGCGTTTGGGACTCTTTAGTAGCCTATCCCTATCAAATAGGGTGGGGTCGTCGCCCTTTCCGCTCGGAGAATCCTGCCGACTATATTCATATACAACTCTCGAAGATGTCTACGTTACATATCCACTATTCCTCAGGGGTAGGCGCACTGCCTATAGCTGAGCAATTCCAATATGTAGTCTATAGGGAGTATACCGTGGAGGTGTTCTTTGCTTTGCTCCTTGACGAAAACCCCGATGCCTATTATGAGCTCTTCAAAGACATCTTCTCGGGTGAAGATGAAATAGGGGGCGTATGTACTGTCCTTATCAAGGCAGCCCTGATGGTGGAGGATACGCGTTACCGTACCTTGGTAGAGAAACTTCTTTTAGCCGCCCAGCTTCAGGAAGGGCTAAGGCAGATGATTTTGGAATCCTTGGACGGTACCTCTTTGGCTTCCTTGCAGCATTTTATAGGCGTGATTTTGGAGCACAACCTCACCCGTTTTAGTAGTGTGGTACGTGCCGTGGATGTATGGTTTGGCTTTAGCTGGGAAGCACCCCAGCAATCTGTGATCAAGCGCATATTGGAGCTGGCACAAACTTTCCTCAATGACCGTGCAGCTGCTGAGAAAGCGGTGAATAGCAAGGATAATATAGAACGCTATGTCGCCCTATGGGCAGTGGGGGTACGCAGTGTACAACAGGCAATCAGCTTAGCGGTGAAGGCTATCCAAGACCCTCAGACAAGCCATGAGGGGCGTATCGTTACCCTCTACTTTGTACGAGAAACTGGAAGAACCGACTGGGAGATAGCCACTTATGCGGAAAACCATTTCGGAGAAGCGGCTGATTTGGACTGTTGGCTCTTGCAGAACCTCCCCGAAGGCAGCCTCTCCCCAGTGCTTTTTGACCGTATGCAGGCGGTTGCCAAGTCACTGCCTAAGGAGGGCAAACACTTTGAGGGTGTGGGCTTCCGTTGGCTTAGCTTTACCCTAAAGCCGCAGGATATCTACCGATTTCTCATAGGCGAGGCCAATGAGGAGCAACAAGAACGCTTGGCCGCAGAACTCTCAGAAATTCCTGTAGAGGTACGCCAAAACCTCTTGCAGAACGTGTATCCTGTATTGGGTCGCGGGCGTTACCAATATTGGAGTGAGGAAGATAAGAAAAAGAAACCTGAAAAATATCCAGCCGACTCTTGGCAGCGTGCCTTGGTACGTACCGCCCTGAATGACAAGGCTTCTTATGTAGCCGAGATTGCTTTTGAGATTCTCAAGAAAGTACCTTTGGTACAGGACGATATCTTGGCGATAGAGCAGGTACTCTCCCGCAAGAACAAGGAACAGCGCAAGGAGAGTGTGGCACTACTTATCAAGCAACCCGAATCGGTGCTTAAGGACAGTACCTCCCGCCTTATTGTCTCCAAGAGTGCTGACCAGCGCTTGGCGGCTTTGGAAATCTTGACTGTACTTCAGGAGGAAGAAAGGCTTACCGATTATGTAACCGAGCAAGTAGAAGCCTATAAGGGGCGTAAGCTCACCAAGAACGAGCAGGTGCTAATGGACAAGCTCGCTTACAACCCTGATGAGACAGGAGAGCAGCGCTATGACCTCTCCAATGGCTTTGGCGTGATTGATTTTGACAGGCTTACGCCTTTTGCCTTGCCTCAGCCTCAGTTTGACAAGGAGCGCAAGGAGAAAAAAGGCTTCCTCTTTGACAAAATCATAAGGGTGGAGAAAGTACGAGAAGCCCTTAACGACCTATTAGCCCTATGGCGCAAAAACAAGGACTACGAATATGCTTGTGAGTGGTACCAAGGGGAAACAAGGACACAGCTACTGGGGCAACAAATCTATCGAATACATGCTACCAAGGAGGGCGAAACCCCTATGGAGGTACTCGAAGATTATCCTTTGGCAGCGCTGTGGAAAGACTGGCACCAAAAGCACCAGCTCAATGAGATAGAGTACCAGTATGCAATCCGCTATTGTCAAAATCTTTATTATGAAAACAAAGTACCCAAGCAACTAAAGGACTATTTGGCAGGCTATTACCCTGACTTCAAGGTGGCTTTCAAGGGTGATTTGGGCAATTATTACGACAGTGAAGCCCGTCGCTTGGAAGACCTTTTGACCCCTATAAGCGAGGCTTATGCCGAGGATAAGGCATTTTTGGCTAGCTTCAAGCTCTCTGTTTTTGAAGATGCGTTGGCTACCTATCCACCTGAAAAGCGCCACATAACCATAGAACGTGATTACGAAGATTTGAGCTGGACAGATGTTATCCAAGACTATGTCATCTCTATAGACCATGATGAGAAAGGAGATATAGACTATTATACTCCTGAGCAGCGCTTTAAGCTCTGGCAATTGTTTTACTATACCTATGCCCAAAAACAAACCAAGGACGATCTTTCTTCCTATACCCCTCAGAGCGTACTGACAGGGCTACGTGCCAAGGTACGTGAGGACGAACGCCTACCAGGGATAGGAGGAAGTCTGATGGGGCTTACCCTAAACCTCTACCAAAAAGGACAACTCTCGACAGATGACCTCTTGTTCTTCTGCCTTTTGGAGGACGAACTCTTTACCATAGCCCAAGGAGGGGAAAACTATTTCTACCGAAGACTGCCTGAGGCACTCAGAACTTCGCTTACCTTCCCCGACACCCAGCTGGAGCAGCTCAAAACGCGTATGCTCCAGTTAGAACTACAGCGGGGCGACCTACCTACCGATGCTTCTATCTATATACAATACCTGCAAGAGGTAGAGGGTATGCACTACTTCTTTGAGGCCTTGGAGCGTATGGGCAAGGAGCCTTTTACTAAGGGCTATTACTACGGCAGTAGTGTGACCAAGCGCCATACTTTTAGCCATATCTTGGAGGTGAGCCAGCCGAGTGCTACCGATACTTTTGCTGCCTTTAAGGCACATTTAGACAAGATCAAAATCACTGATAAGCGCCTGGTGGAAGCCGCTTGTTACGCGCTACATTGGGCAGACTGGATTGGGGACTACCTACAGATCAAGGAATTCAAGGAGGCCATTTGGTGGTTTATCGCCCATACGACTGATTATATGGACGCAGAGAAAGAAACGATTGTCTCTCAATATTCTACCGTGCCGCGTGATGACTTCCAGCGTGGTGCTATAGATGTGGATTGGTATCACCGCATACATCAGTCAGTAGGCAAAGAGGGCTGGAAACTGATCCAAGAGTCCGCCAAGTACCTTTCCGAAGGGATGGGCTATCGCCGCGTAAAGCTCTATTCTGCGGTGCTTACAGGCGAGATTAAGTTGGACGAAGTCATCCAAAAAATTACTGAAAAGAGAGACAAAGACTATGTCATGGCCTTGGGATTAGTGCCTATTAACAAGAAAAAAGAAGAGGAAGACTTAGTAAGGCGCTATAACCTTTTGCAAACCTTCCTCAAGGAAAGTAAGCAGTTCGGTCAGCAGCGCCAAGAGAGCGAGAAGAACGCCGTAGATATAGGCTTGGATAACCTCTCCCGCAATGCAGGCTATGAGGACAGTATCCGCTTTAGCTGGGCGATGGAGGCCAAGGCAACCCAACAGATTATGGAGAAATCAACCCTTGTGTTAGACGACACCACTATCAAGTTGGTTATTGACGAACAAGGCAAGGCAGAATTGGAAGTAACCAAAGGCAACAAGACCCTCAAGTCTATCCCTGATAAGTATAAGAAAGACAAGCAGGTAGAAGCGCTTAAGGATAGCAAGAGCTATCTAACAAAGCAGTACAGCCGTACCCGACTATCTTTGGAACAAGCCATGCTCTCCCAAACGCTCTTTACCGCTGCTGAATTGGCTAAGATCTTAGAGCACCCTGTGGTAAAGGCAATGCTTAGCAAGCTCGTACTATTTAACCCTGAGACCCAGGCTTCAGGCTTTTGGCAAGATGGCAAGCTCTTAGGGGCAGAGGGTAGCCTTACCCCACTCAAGGAAACCGATAAGCTGCTGATTGCGCACCCAAGCCACCTATTCTATGCGGTACAGTGGGATTTGTACCAAAAGTATCTCTTTGACAAGGAAATCAAGCAGCCCTTCAAACAGGTATTCCGAGAGCTATATGTACCTACCAAGGACGAATTAGAGACCAGCAACCGTAGTGAGCGCTACCAAGGTCACCAAGTACAGCCTCAAAAGACGGTGGCACTGCTTCGTGGTCGTGGCTGGACGGTCAATTATGAGGAAGGCCTCCAGAAGGTCTATCACAAGGAAGGTTTCCGAGCCACTATCTATGCGGCAGCTGACTGGTATACCCCTTCGGATGTGGAGGCACCAACCCTCGAATACGTAGTCTTCTACAATCTTAAGGACGGCAAGGAAGTACCGATGAAGGAGATCAATCCGGTCATCTTCAGCGAGGTGATGCGCGATGTGGATTTGGTGGTGAGCGTAGCCCATGTGGGTGGCGTAGATCCCGAAGCCTCTCATAGCACTATGCAGATGCGTGGCGCCTTGGCTCGTGAGAGTGCACGCCTGTTCAAGCTACAGAACGTAGAGGTCAAGGAACGTTATATTCTTGTTAAGACCGAGCATGGTGATTACAGTTTGCACCTCGGTAGTGGTATGATCAGCAAGAGTGGCCTACAGATCAACGTAGTAGCCGTACAGAGCCAACACCGTGGCCGAGTATTCCTACCCTTTGTAGATGATGACCCGAAGACCGCTGAGATCATCAGTAAGATGAAGTTCCTTTCCGAAGGAAAAATATACTAATAATGACAAGTGACAAGTGACTAACAACTAATCATAGATCATTAGTCACTTATCACTAATCATTGATCATTGATTTAAGTTTTGCAAGTCATTTTTAGATTATATTTAGGTTTATAATTGATTAATAATCAATATATTGCAAAGAAAACCTCCCCCTTGCCCCCTCCGAGAGGGGGAATAAATTCGTTGAAAAAGATAAAAATTGTCTATCAATCTGGAAAATGTCCTCTCTCTAACTCCTTGAGAATCATAAACTATCTCATTCCCCCTTTGGAGGGGGGTAGGGGGGAGGTTTTTGAATATCAATAAGTTACAGAACTTGCGAAACTTAAATCATTAACCATTAATCATTAGTATCATGCTAAAAGACGAACAAGTAGCAGAACATTTGGCGCCTCATAAGCGGGAGCCACTTAAGAAAGAGGCGTTTGCTTCTTTCTCTGAGCCCTACCAGCAATTAGGGATATATATTGCTGGTATCTTCTCTTATAGAGAAGAAAGTAAATTTCGTGAAAAATTCACCTCCTTTGGCTTTGCCGATAAGCTATGGGAAACAGCCGAAGGCAAGCGCTTAGCCGATTTGCTTTTTGGAGAGGTGCAAGCCCCATACGTACAACGTATCTGGGACGATGCCTATAAGTACCCCTACCCTAGCGATTGGTATCGCCGACCTTTCCGCTCGCCCAACCCTGAGGACTATAGGGAGACCCAACTGAAGGTGCTTAAGTGGCTTTGCAGACTTCGCAATATGGGAGTTGGCTTGCTACCCATAGCCGAACAATTCCAATATGCTGTCTATAAGGGCGCCTCCGCTAACTTCTTTGCTCAGATAATCACCGAAGACCCCAATAAGTACTACCCCTTGGTGGAAGAAATCTTCTTGGGCGAGGACGAGATCGGTAAGGTGTGTGCCTCCTTGGTAAAGGGTTGCCTCATGGTGGAGGACAAGCGCTATCATACTTTGGTAGAGAAGACCCTTTTGGCGGCACAACTTCAGGAA
>ERZ772973.81-NODE-81-length-66768-cov-181.384_pt1 | contig 66768 bp, 64 predicted proteins | sample MGYA00580672_ERZ772973 | MGnify/ENA primary metagenome ERZ772973 (study PRJEB29015, sample SAMEA2737938) | human oral metagenome | biome: human oral; feature: human-associated habitat; material: dental | place: China | collected 2152 ...
GCGATCCGTGCCTGGGTTGAGCATCCGTGGCCTATGAGTCCGGCTCAGGCCCTGGCTTTGCGCGACCGGCTCGGCTGGACCTCCTCACCCACCAATGAGCGGATGTTCACGACCGACCATGGTATCGGTGAGAAGGACGCCTCCTTCAACACCATTGAGGCTGGCGGGGACATTAGAACCGTCTCCAGCTTCCATCTGTCTTTGACGTCCCGTATTCCCAAGCCGGTCAGGGCGGAGGCTGTTCCTATTGCGGGGAAGGCGTTTGAAGCCTACGTTGAGGCGCTCACCGCCATCTACGGTCAGGGCGATCGTTCGCGTAGTCGTGGTGTCCTGTCGGTGACGTGGGCTCTGCCCAGCGATACATTGGTGGACATTGGTACCGTCGGCCGCGTCGTATCCGTCGACGTCGATTCCCCGGCGCTCAATGAGGCGGCTAGGGGTGAGGCTCAGTACTTCGCTGAGATCGCCGACGAGAACGACCCCGCCCGCTGACCCATCGACAACCCGGACAGCTGACCACCGGCTGTGCTAGGGTCTCTCGCGGGCAGCAGCATTTTGATGAGGAGGACACCCCGTGACTACTGGTGCTGTTTTCCCGACTGAGACGGTCCTGTCGGATGGGTCCGTGTACCGTGTGGTGCCGGTCGGTACCGGTATGAGAGCGATCCGTGCCTGGGCCGAGTATCCGTGGCCTATGAGTCCGGCTCAGGCCCTGGCTCTACGCGATCGGCTCGGCTGGACCTCCTCACCCACCAATGAGGAGATGCTCACAACCGACCACGATCTGGAGGAGAAAGACGCCTGGTTTCTCACCATTGAAGCCGACAGGGGTACCAGAACCGTCTCCAGCTTCCGTATGTCTTTGACGTCCCGTATTCCCAAGAATGTAATGGATGAGGCCGTCCCTATTACGGAGAGGGCTTTCGATGCCTATGTTGAGGCGCTCACCGCCGTCTACGGTCAGGGCAAGCGCGGAAAGCGCAAGCAGCACGCTTCAATGACCTGGGCTCTGCCCAGCGATGCATCGGTGGACATCAGCACCGTCAGCTGGGTCATTGATGTTGGTGTCAACTCCCCGGCGCTCAATGAGGCGGCTAGGGGTGAGGCTCAGTACTTCGCTGAGATCGCCGACGAGAACGACGTGCCCTACATCGATATCGATAACCCGGACAGCTGACCACCAGCTGTGCTACGGTCTGTAGCAGCATCCTGACGAGGAGGACACCCCGTGACTACTGGTGCTGTTTTCCCGTGCCGGACGGTCCTGTCGGATGGGTCCGTGTTCCGGGTGGTGCCGGTCGGCGTTGGTGTGAGGGCGATTCGTGCCTGGGTTGAGCATCCGTGGCCTATGAGTCCGGCTCAGGCCCTGGCTTTGCGCGACCGGCTCGGCTGGACCTCCTCACCCACCGATGAGGAGATGCTCACGACCGACCATGATCTGGAGGAGAAAGACGCCTGGTTTATCACCATTGAAGCCGACAGGGGTACCAGAACCGTCTCCAGCTTCCGTATGTCTTTGACGTCCCGTATTCCCAAGAATGTGATGGATGAGGCCGTTCCCATTACGGAGAGGGCTTTCGATGCCTATGTTGAGGCGCTCACCACCGTCTACGGTCAAGGCACGCGCAGCAAGCGCAAGCAGCACACCACGGTGACATGGGCTCTGCCCAGCGACGCATCGGTGGACATCAGCACTGTCGGCTGGCTCATCAGTATCGACGTCGATTCCCCGGAACTCAATGAGGCGGCTAGGGGTGAGGCTCAGTACTTCGATGAGATCGCCGACGAGAACGACGTGCCCTACATCGATATCGATAACCCGGACAGCTGACCACCGGCTGTGCTACGGTCTCTCACGGACCGCGGTATCCTGACAAGGAGGGAACTTCGTGACTGACGATACAGCCGATGCTGTTTTCCCGTGCCGGACGGTCCTGTCGGATGGGTCCGTGTACCGGGTGGTGCCGGTCGGCGTTGGTGTGAGAGCGATCCGCGCCTGGGCCGAGCACTCCTGGCCCATGAGTCAGGTATGAGCACGCCCGCCGAGCACGGTCCTCAGCCGTGCACGAGGTCCAGACCCACGCTGGCGACCACCGGGGCGATCCCCAGCACGACGAAGGCAGGCAGATGGCACAGTCCGAGCGGGACCACGAGCCGCACGGCCAAACGCTCAGCGGCCTCCTCGTCGGCCGTCCGTCTCCCGGCCCGCAGGGCGGCGGCGGTCCCGACCAGGAGCGCCGTCGGAGAGGCCCCATCCTCCCAGCCGGGACGCAGACACCCTTCCAGACGCGTACGACGCTCCCTCCAAGCGGCATCGTCAGGCGCCTGCCAGGCCTCATCCCATTCCGCACCCAGCAGCAGCGCCCGCCCCACAACCGTCAGTCCCCTCTCGTCAAGGGCTTCGCCAAGGGCCTGCAGAGCCCCTGGCAGAGAAGCCCCTGCCGACAGCGCTGCAGCCGCCAGATCGAGCACGAGAGCCTCATCCACCCTGCAGACGGGGGCCGTCGCCGCCGCGACCAGGCGCGCCGTCACCCGGTGACCCACGACCATGAGGCCGATCCCGAACAGCCCCAGGGCGCTTCCCAGACCGCCATCGAGCAGAACCTCCTCGGGGCGCGCACCCACCGCCGCCCCCAGCAGCAGGCCGGCCAACGGCAGCAGGGCCAGGAGCCGGGCGGTCGAGCGCGGCCCGGATAGCGCGGTGCGCCGCGACGCCTCGGCGTGCCCGGACTCGGCCACGCCCCCGGCGACCGCCTCCAGGATGCCGGCCAGAGGAGCGCCGAGCGAGGCCGTCAGCCGGCACGCCGCCACCGCTCCGGGCACCGCCGCCGTCGCTGCCCGTCGCCTCCGCCGGGAGGCCCGGCGGCCCGGCAGCGGAGGGTTCCACACCCACCTGCCGCGCACGCGGGCCGGCATCCAGCCGTCAGGCGCCGCCTCGGCCAGTTCCCGCAGGGCGGGCGGCACGCCGTCCTCACCCGGCTCAACCCCCTCGGACACCCCGGAGCGCTCCAGGGCGCGCAACCAGGCGCGCTGCGGGGTGGCCCCGGCGCGCAGCAGGGTGGCGACCTCGGTCAGGAGCAGCCCGACATCGAGATCGGCCCGCTCGCGGGCACCCGACGCACCGCCGCGCCCGATGGCGCCCGCGCGGCGCGTCCCCCGCTCGTCGGGAAGCTCGCGCCTGGCCGGCAGCAGCACGACGGCGGCGGCGAGCGCCACTAGCAACCCGATAGCGACTACCTCGCCGTTCATCGCGACCCGCCTGTGAGTACCGCTGTGACCGGTTCCGTGCCGATGCGCCTGGCCAAGGCGTCGGCCGACGGGCCGGCGCGCACAACCCCGTCCGAACCGAGCAGGAGCGCCTCCAGGCACATCAGATGCCCGCCCTCGTCCCGGTGCAGCATGCCGACGCTGGCCACATAGCGCCGTGCGCTCGGTGAGACGGGGCTCCGCCCCGACCCCGCCCCGCGTCCCGGGACGGCCTCCGCTGCAAGCGCTCCCCTGGTGCGCCGCAGATGGATGACGGCGTCCAGAGCGCTGGCGGCCTGAGCCGCGACCGCGATCTCGTCGAGCCCGGCGAGCGCTCCGAGCGCGGTCAGACGCGCGGGCACATCCGCCGGGGAATTGGCGTGCAGGGTGGCCCAGCCGCCCTCGTGCCCGGTGTTGAGAGCGGTAAGCACATCGCGCACCTCGGGCCCGCGGCATTCCCCCAGGACGATACGGTCGGGCCGCATGCGCAGGGCGGTGCGCACGAGCGCGGTCATGGGCACGGCGCCGATGCCCTGAACATTGTCGCTCCGCTCCTGGAGGTGGATGACGTGGGGGTGGTCGGGGCGCAGCTCGCTGGCCTCCTCGATACACACGATGCGCTCCGTGGCGGGCACGAGCCCCAGAAGAGCGGCCAGCAGAGTGGTCTTGCCGGTGCCGGTGGCGCCGGTGACCAGGCAGGAGGCGCGAGCGGTCACCAGGCTCTCCAGAACGGCATCCAAGCCGGGGGCGAGAGTGCCGGCGTCGGTCAGCTCGGCCAGAGTGAAGGCGCGGCGTCGTTTGGTGCGCAAGCAGATAAGAGTACCGTCGGCGCTCAGGGGCGGCAGGACGGCGTTCAGACGGGTGCCGTCGGGCAGGGTGGCGTCGACGACGGGGCTGGCATCATCCAGTCGGCGCCCGCAGGAGGCCGCCATGCGGACGGCGAGAGCCCGCGCCTGCGTCTCGGGGAGGACGGCGTCGGGCACGGCCTCGAGACCGCGGCCGCGGTCGATCCACGTGGTGCCGGCGCCCACAAGGACGTCGGTGACCCCGTCGGCGGACAGCAGCGGCTGGAGCACGGGACCGGCGCCCTCGACGTCGGCGCGCACACGACGGCTGAGGCGGGCCAGTCCGCCGGCTCCGGTGGTGGGCGCGGCGCCCGCGCCCAGAGCGCTCTCCAGGCTGGCACCGCGCGCCAGCGCCCCGCGCACGGTGGCGAGTTCGTCCCCCGCAGCCGCGTCTGTCCCGCCTCCCCGCCCGGCGGGGACCGCCCGTGAGCTCACCATGGCCGGTCCGCTCCGACCAGCTCCGCTGCGAGCGCGCGGGCGGCGCGGCGAGTAGCCCCCCGGCCCCGGGTGGGGTCGTCGCCGCGTGCGACCCGTTGGGTGACGGCCCGGTCATGGGGAATCGTCGCAATCACCGGCGCCCGGGTCATGATCTCAAGCTCGTCGAGGACGAGATCCTCCCCGACCAGCCGCACGGCCATGGCCACCGAGCCGCTCTCACGGGTTCGGTAGCGGGCGGCGAGAGCCTCAGCGGCGAGGGCGGCGCGCAGATCCAGAGCTGTCACGAGCAGAGTCAGAGCACCGGGCGGCAGGTCGATGCCGCGCGGCAGATCGACCAGTACGAGGTCGTGGTGCGCGGCCAGCGCCTCCAGGGCGGGGACCAAGCAACTCCGATCGGGGATCCCGCCGCGTGCATCGCCGGTCAGGACAGGCATGCCGAGCCAGGTGGGCAGGACCGGAACGAGCCGGTCGGGACGGAAGGCGGCCTCGTCCGCGGGCAGGTCGCTCCAACGCAGGCCGGGGACGACGTCGTCGCCGATGAGCAGGCCGAGACCGCCGGCCGGATCCGCGTCCAGGAGCGAGACCCGGGCGCCGGCGACGGTGCAGGCGCGCGCGAGGTGGAGCAGGAACGTGCTCGTGCCCAGGCCGCCGCGGGTCCCGACCAGGGCGACGATGCGGGCGCGCGGCGGGTGCTGGGCGCTCAGCAGGGCGGCGACAAGACGGTCGAGGCCGTCAGGCGCGGCCAGTGACTCCACGTCGAAGGTAACCAGGCGCTGCCCCGCGGGTGCCTCGGGAAGTACGGCTGCGGGCCCCAGGAGCAGGACAGCGTCCGCGCTCGGCGTCAGCGCGGCGACGGCGTCGAGCGGGTCGTCCGAGGGGGAACACAGGAACGGGTCGGCGCCGGTGCAGGCGCGCACGAGCGCGAGGACCTCCTCGTCCAGGGGGCCCGAGGAGTCGGCCGCGGCGATCGGCCCCTCGGATCGGGGGTCCGTGCGGCCGGCCCCGACCGGCCCGGCGAAACCGGCCGCCATGATGAGGACGCTGACGCCCGGCGCCGGCGGAGCGCCTTCGGCCGTACGGCTCGCGCAAGCCGCGGGCGGCGGTTCGAGGCCGGGGGCGCGAGCGCTCATCGGCGGCGCGGCCGAGGCACCGCGAACGGCTGAAGGGGCGGGTGAGGCGGGCACGGCGACTCCTTCGGTTCGAGCGGGATACGGGGGCGTCGTCCCCGCGTCCTCAGGGTGAGACAGGAGGGGTCGACGCCGCATCCGATCCCTCCGGTCCCTGTGGGCAGCGCAGTCGCGGCCGGCCCTGTGGAGCCCTGCAACGGCTTCGACATGCGCTCACGCGCAGGGGCGGCGGATCGGACGGTTCGGAGGGAGGAACCCTCGGGAGGAGCGAAGCGAAAGGGCAGGTCCTGCTCCGGTCTCGGGAAGGCGGGTACCCTCGTGACAGCGTGACAGGCATCGCGATGAGAATGAGGATTGGGGGCGAGCGGTGGCGACCCCTACGCGCCCGGACCCGGAAGCCGCGGACGGCGCCCGGCGGCCCGATGCCCCGACAGCCAGCCGGGGCGCCGACCCGTTGGCCCTTCCCGCATCCGTCGGTCCCGCCGCATCCAGCGCCGGCGAGTCCCCCGCCCTCACATCCGCCGGGCGCACGTGCGCCTACTTCGACCTCGACAAGACCATTCTGGCGACGTCGGCCACGATCGCCCTTGGTTCGCCCATGCGCCGCAGCGGCCTGATCTCGACCGCCTCCCTGGCACGAGGAGTCCTCTCCCAGCTCCCCTACCTCCTGGTGGGCGCCGACGAGGGCCAGACCGCCCGTCTCATGGAGCGTCTGGCGCTCATGTCCGCCGGCATCGAGCGCGCGCACTTGCAGGCCGTCGTGCACGACGCCCTGGCCACCGCGATCGAGCCCGCCGTCTACGCCGAAGCCCTCGACCTCATCGAGGCCCACCACCGGGCCGGGCACGACGCCGTCGTGGTCTCCGCCTCCTTAAGCGAGATGGTCGAGCCGGTCGCCGCGCTCGTCGGGGCCGACCGCGCCATCGCCACCCGCATGGAGGTCGACGCCCGAGGCCGTTTCACCGGCCGGATCGCTCACAGTCTGCTGCACGGCGCCAAGGTCGACGCCCTCGCCGAGGACGCGCGCGACCACGGCATCGATCTCGCCCGCTCCTGGGCCTACTCCGACTCCATCTCGGACCGCCCCATGCTCCAAGCCGTCGGTCATCCGGTCGCGGTCAACCCCGACCGGGAATTGCGGCGTCTGGCCGAAGCTCAGGACTGGCCGGTGCGCGACTTCGCCCGCCCGGTGCGGGTACGCCGTCCGAGGCTGCCGGCACCGCGTCCGCGAACCCCGGGGACGGGCGCCGGGCCCGTCCGCAGCGCGGTCGGTCTTGTCACGGTCCTCGCCGCGGCCGGCACGGCGAGCGTGGTGATGGCGCGTCGGCGGGGCCGGTGACGGGCCCCGCCGGCGCGCCCCGGGAGTCCGGGACGCCTCAGTCGGACACCCCGCCGACCGCCGTCGTCCCCGCCCGAACCGCCCGGCAGATCGTCTGCGCCTCCTGGATCCCCACGAGGATCGCCTCCGCCTGCCACACGACCCACGCCACCACGCCCTCATGAGTTCCGGAGGCGTAGGCGGCGATCGCCTCCGCGTAAGCCGCCGGCACGCGTCCGGCGTACCGATCGGTGACGGCGACCCCGGTCGGTTCGAGCCCGTCGCGGGTGACGAGGTGGCGGACCAGCAGTCTGCCGACAGCGGCATTGCCGGCGAGGAAGGGACGCGCGGTCGCCATCTCGGCGTGCACGAGCGCGGCGCGCACGAGCGCAGGAGCGCCGCGCAGGTCGATGAGGCGGATCAGAGCCCCCAGTCGCGCTGCCAGGGCCTCGCCATCGGGAGCGGGGCCCGGACCCCCCTCCACGGGAACGGTCCCGCCGATCCGGGGGGCCGCGACGGCGTCCAGCGGGATCCGCCCGGCGACGGCGATGGGTCCGGCCACGTCCCGGTGCAGAGCGGTCAGCAGCGCCCGCGGAGGCGGCTGGGCGGGCCTGGCATCGCCGCGCAGATCCGGCATCCAGGTCGTCAGGCGCGCCCCGGCCCGCCACAGTCCGGCGACGGCATCCAGCGACGGGTCGCCGGTGGCGGCCTCGGTGAGCGCGCGGGCGGCAACGGCCTCGCGCAGGACGGCGGTAGGCACGACCACGCCCTCGATTCCGCCCGAGGCGATGGCGCAACGCACCGCCGCCTCGGCGCGGGCCTCGCGCCACCGGCGCCGTAGGGCCTCATGCCACCGCAGCTCGGCCGAAGCCTCGCGCAGGGTCCCGGCCGCGCGCACGACCCGCTCGTCGGCGGCGATGGCGCGCAGCGCCCGGGAGACAGGACCCGTATCGGCGTGCGGGGCGCCCGGCCCCGTCCGCCCGACGCGCCTCGACGCCTCCTCGGCCGCGGGATACAGCTGACGGCTGCCTCCGCGGCCGGGGCCCGACCCAATGCTCACCCCCATACTCATCATCGCTTCACTGTAGTAGCGGTTGGAGCGAGGAGCATGAGACGCCGCTGCCCCTCGCGCTCCCAACCACCTCGAACCGGCCCCCGCGCCGCACGTCTCATCTAGGCTTCGGGCCGTGACCCCCGCCCCGAGCCTCGACGTACGCGGCCCCTCCCCGGCGTCTCCGGGAGGCGCCCCGCTCGCTCCGCGTCCTCGACGCGTCGATTACCTCCTGGCCGTCGCCGTCGGGGTCGCTGCGGCCCCCGCGACCATGGTTCTGCTCGGCACCGCGTCGAGTCTGGCCGCCGCCGACCGACTGCCCCTGGCGGTGCTCCACCTCGCCCTGGCGCTGACGGTGTGCGCCGCCGCGCAGTGGTTCTTCGCCGTACGCTCCTCACTGGGCGGGCTCGCCGCCGGTCTGGTGGCACTGGTGGCGCAGGTGGCCGTGCTCCTGTCCCCGCAGGGGTCCCAGTCCGCCCCGACGCCGTGGGCGCGCACCTTCATTCCGACCGGTACGCTGCTGATCGCCGCGGGTGTGCTCCTGGGCGGCTCGTGGGGCATGCGCTACGCCCGCCGCGCTGGACGCGACGACGCCCGACTGGCCGTGCGCCTGACGGCGGCCGACCGCACCATGGGAGTGACGCCGTCCGCTCCGCCGTCGAGGCGTCGCGATCACGGCATGTCTCTCATTGTGACGGCGGCAACCACCGTTGCCGCCTTGGCGCTGCTCCAGCACGGTTACGCCGATCTGGTCGGCCCTCTCGGCGATTCCGCCAGCCCGGTCGACTCCCTCACGACCCTCGGCGCCCTCGTCCTGCTCGCCCTGGGCGCCTTCGTCACGGGTCGTTCGACCCTCGGCGCCCGGGCGACGGGCCCGTTGCTCGGGCTCGCCGGCCTGCCGGCACTGCTCGGCGGGGCGCGACCCGCAGTGCCGGGAACGGAAGCGCTCGTGCGGTGGCTGCCCCACGACCCGACCGGTGTGGGCCTGATCGCGACCGGCATACTGCTCACGACGGTGGGCTGGGGCGCGCATCTGGCCAGGCACCGGAGCCGCGCCGAGGAGCTGGTCGGGCTCAGATCCGTCGAGCCGACGACGCCGGCGCTCGGCGCCGCCCACTCGCAGGAGGCATCATGACCCGCGGTCCGCGACGCTCCCGCAGAAGACCGCAACAGTCCCGCAGCCGCGGCCCCGGCACGCCTTCCCCCGGCCGTGCCGGGAGGCGACTACCGTGGCCCGCAGGAAGCAGGGTAGAAGGAGGCCTCGTGAGCACCGAGAATTCCAGTCGTTCCGAGAAGGAGGAGACCGAGGCGCCTAAGAAGGGCGAACCCGCCGATGCCGGTGACGCGTCCGCGGCCGGAGCCGTTTCCCCGCAGATGCCGTCCCCCACCCCGGCGCTCGGCGACGACGGCGAGCCCCCGGCCGAGCGCGAGGGACTCGGGTGGACCGGCGCCGCCGCTTCTCCGGGGCTGCCGGCACCGCCCACCGGGCCGGACGCAGGCGCACCGCCCACCGGGCCCGACGCAGCGGCCGCTGCGGGGAATTCCTCCGGCCCCGCCACGCCCGTGCAGCCCGGCGCCTCGGGTCCACCGGAACTGTCGCTGCCCGTCGATGCGAGGACGATTCCCGTGGGCCGCCCCGTCGACGATCCTCTTGAACTCGAAAGGCCCGGCCCCACCATCCCGTCCGTCCCCGATCCGGGAGCACCGGAGGAAGAAGGCCGGCCTCCCATCGAGGACACGGCCGTGCGCCGCCGCTCTCTGTTCACCGCCGCTCCCGCCTCCGGCCCCGCTGAGCAGGTGCCGGCGGAGCCCGACCCGGTACCCGATCGCGGTCGGGCGCCCGAGGGGAGGATCGCGGGTGACTCGGGATGGCGAACAGAGCCGCCTCAAGCGCCCGGCGCGGGACGCCAGGCGTTCACGACCCGGCCCCGAGGCGGAGCCGGTGCGGCGGGCCCCGGCGGCCCCGTCGACCGGGTCGGGCAGGACGCACCCGCCGCGCGCAGCAGCAGGAGCGCCCTGAAGGGCAGGCATGCCGCCGACGACGACGTGCCGCTCGACGGCTCCACTGTGGTCGGGCACCCGAAGTCGCGGACCGCCGCCCACTGGGCCGGCATCCTCGTGTCGATCGTGGCACTGCCCATCGCCTGGTTCTTCCTCCACGACGGCGCCTCGGCGGCGACCGCCGCACCGGCGGAGCCCCACGTGTTCACCACGTCGGCGCGCGGCGCGGTCGAGCTGGGGTCGGGCGCGCTGGCCCTCGCCGTCGCCCTGTGGATGGCGCGCTACACCAGTGCGGGCAGCATTGTCGTCGGGGTCGTTTCGATCCTGCTGGGACTGCCCTTCCTCGTCCTCCCCGGGGTGATGACCGACGTCGTCTCGCCATTCCTCGATGATCTGAACGCGCAGTCCGCCCTCGGCACGAGCCTGAGCGACTACCTGTGGGCCGACGCCGTCACCGGCAAGTTCCTGGCTCTGGGCGTGTTCATGGTGATGGTCGGCGTCGTCTCGCACTCGGCCCGACGCGCGGGACGACGCGAGCAGGAGGTCATCGACCGCGTGCGCCGCGACTGACTGACGGCGGAGCGCTCTCGGCTAACCTGGAGGGCGTGCCCTTCCGCCTACCCCGGCCCGCCCCGACGGCTCCGGGGGCTCCGTCCACGGTTTCCGCGCGCGACGCCCTGCGCGACGTCGTGCCCGTTGTCATCGGCTATGCGACTTTGGGACTGGCCGCCGGCATGCTGCTGGTGGCCGAGGGGCTGTCGTGGTGGTGGGCGCCGCTGTGGAGCGTCGTCATCTACTCGGGCACGATGCAGATGCTGCTCGCGCCCCTGGCGGGATCGGGCGAGCCATTGGCGGCGATCGCGACGACGACGGCCTTCGTCTCGAGTCGGCACGTCTTTTACGGGCTGGGCTTCCCCCTGAACCGTGTGCGCGGGGGCGCCCTCGCCCGGTTCTACGCCGTTCACACCATCACCGATGAGGTCTACGCGCTGCTCGCTTCCAAGGATCGCACGGCGATGACCAGCCGCTACATCCTCACCATCGAAGCGGTCAGCCACGTGTCGTGGACTCTGGGGACGGCGGCGGGCGCCCTGGCGGGCACCGGGCTGGCGGCGCTGATCGGTGGGAACATCACACTGCTGGGCTTCGTCCTGACCTCTCTGTTCGTCGTTCTGGCCATCGAGAACTGGAGGAGCCATCCGGATCCGGCGGTCCTGGTCATCGGGGTCCTCGCGGGCGCCGTCGGCATGACGGTCGGGGGGTCGGCCGCCCTGCTCAGCGCTCTGGGCGTGCTGTCGGCGGGGATCGTCGCGCTCTACTGCCGGCGCCGCTGCTCGACGAGCGGCCCCGCGGCTCGACGGGCCGTCTCCGGCGCGCCCGGCACCGACCCCGCCGAGCCCGGCGCGAGCGGAACGGATCACGAGTCCGGACGGGCCCGTTGATGCTGACCGATCCCCGCATCGCGGTCGCCGTGGTCGTCGTCGCGGTCATCACCTTCGTCTGCCGCGTCGCGCCCTTCGCGCTGCTGCGGGGTCGAAGCCGCAGCCCTCTGGTCGATTTCCTGGCCTCCACCATGCCGCTGGGCGTCATGATCGTCCTCGTGGCCTACACCCTCGACGGCGCCGCGCCGGCCACATGGCTTCCGGCCGTCGTCGGGATCGGGACGACGGCGGGCCTGCACCTGTGGCGCCGCTCGATCGGCCTGTCATTGATCGGCGGGACCGGCGTCTACATCCTGGCCAGCATCCTGCTGAGCTGAAGGGGCGGTCGGCGGCGGCCCGCCTATCGCAGGGCATCGGAGGAGATGCCGCCGACGGTCATGACCGCCCCGCAGAAGTAAGGCGCCGAGCCGGGCGCCGGTTCCCGGCTCGCACGTCGAGGCGAGCACAGTCGCGGCGAGGGGGAGAACGACGTCGAGCAGGAGGAACAGGTTGCACACGAGCATCCGCTGGTCGACGCGCCGCAGGGTGGAGACCATCGCGTGGCGGTCCCGCCGGACCCGGCCGATCAACATGACGCTGAGTGCGAAGCCCGCGTGGCCGGCCCGTCGACCAGTGGCGGGCGCGGGCGGTGCGGTCGTCAGCCGAGCTGCGGCGTCGATCCCGGAGCAGCGAGGCGGCGGACCGCCGTGACGACGGCCGCACGCCTCTTCACATGCTCCTGCTCGGACAGAGGGCCGCAGAGCATCCGCGCCACTTGGGGAACGGCCGACCACCATCCCGCCACCGAGAGGACGAGCAGCATCAGGTGCGGAGCGTCGATGTCGGCGGTGATCGTTCCGGCGCTCTGTCCCTTCGTGACAGCCTCGGACTTGCACTCGTAGTACTCAGCGCGCAGAGTCTCATCGGGCACCTCGCCGTCGTAGGACAACGCCTCCCACCGCAGGAGCCGAATCAGTTCGGGGCGCTCGCGATGATAGTCGTAGACCCGCCCGGCGTAGTCGCCGATGTCCTCCGCGGCGAAGGACTCCACGGGCACCGATCGCGCCACCTCCGCCAACTCGTCGCGCAGCACCGCTGCGAACAACGCCCGCTTGTCGCCGAAGTAGTTGTACACGCGCTCCTTGTTGACTCCGGCCCTCTTCGCGATCCGCTCGATCGCCGTCCCGTCGGGCCCGTACTGGGCGAATTCCGCTGTCGCGGCCCTTTTGATCCTGCGTCTGGTCTCCGCCGTATCCCATGCCATCGGGTCACCTTCTCAACCACATCTCCAACGCAACCGTTGCATCTTGTGCACGAACGTTCCTACGATAATGACCAACGTTACCGTTGGAAGGGGAGTGCACTCGCATGTCCGGCACGAACGTACTCGTCCTCGGCGCCACCGGCCGCACCGGCGCCGCCCTGCTCAGGCACCGCCCGCCGGGCGCGCGCCTGTACGCCGGCGCACGCCGGAGGGGAGCGAAGACCGCGCCCGTCCAACGTGGCGCCGACGGCGTGCGCCTCATCGACCTCGACGATCCGTCGACGATGAGACGATCCCTGGCGGGGATCGATGTCGTCGTCAACGCGATCCGTCTGCGGGAGGACATCGCGGCGACCGCACTGATCGATCTTCACGAGCTGATCCGGCGGGCGAGCGATGAGGACGTCGACCTGCGAATCGTCCACGTGGGCGGCGCGGGATCCCTGCATCTGACGGGCGGACTCCGGTTCTGGCAGCACCCGTGCTTTCCGGCGGCGACGCTGCCGCGCGGGATCGCGCACGCCGAGCTCAGAGATCACCTCGAGACCGGCGGATGCGCGGCCCCGTGGACCTATCTCGTCCCGCCGCCCGACTACCTGCCCGATGGCCCGTGCACCGGCGATTACAAGCGGCTTGCGCCGTCGGACGATGAGACCCCGTTCCTCACCGGGCGGATCAGCTATGAGGACTTCTCCTTGGCCGTAGCGGACGCGATCGGCAACGGGTGGAGCGGAACGCACCTGATCCGCACGTGAGCTCGGCCTCGAAGGCGGGCCGAAGGCGCGAATCCACCGGCTCCGGGGACGGCGCCGCACCCACCGCCCGGAAGGCCGGCCCCAGCGGCGCTCTGCGGCCCGCACCCCCGACCGGACGGTCGGACCCCGTCGGCGCGCCCGGCGATCCGCCGCCCGGTAGGCTGCACTGGTGCCCGTCACCGTCGCCCTTCCCGGCCCTTGGACCCACCGCGACCTCACGGCCGGTGGGACTCGATTCCATGTGGCTCTCGCCGGGCCCGAGGAGCCGCTCGCCGGCGCCGGGACCGATAGCGACCCCGGTGCCGGCGGGACGACCGAGGGCGGTACCGTCCCGCCCGTCGAACCGCGCCTCGACGCGCCCCCCTCCCAGCCGATGGTTCTTCTCGTTCACGGCTTCCCCGAGTGCTGGTGGACGTGGCGCCACGTCATCGGGCCCCTGGCGGATGCGGGCCATCGCGTCGCCGCCGTGGACCTGCGCGGCTTCGGCGGTTCGGACCGGCCGCCGTCGGGCTACGACCTGGTGACCCTGGCCTCCGACCTGGCCGCCGTCGTACGGGCGCTCGGGCACGAGAGAGCGGTCGTCGTCGGGGCCGGGCTGGGCGGCCAGGTCGCCTGGATGCTGGCGAGCCGGGAGCCGGCGACGGTCGCCGCCGTGGCGCCCGTGGGAGCACCCCACCCTCTGGCGCTCAGGTCGTTGCGCGGCCGGATCGTCTCGGGAGCGGCCCTGCAGTACCTGTGGCTCAAGACGCCGGGGCTGCCGGAGCGGTCGCTGCGCACGACGGCGGGCGTCGAGCGATTGCTGCGCTCCTGGGCGGGCCCGCGCACGAGGCAGGCCGCGGCCGAGCAGGCGGGATTCTACGCGGCGCTCATGGCGCGGCCGGGCGCGGCGCATTCCGCACTCGAGACGGTGCGCCGCACGATTCTTAGCCACGCGGAGGCGACCTGCCTGGACAATCCCGTGACCGTCCCCGTCATGAGCGTGCAGGGCGAGCAGGACCCGCTTCAGCCGGCGCAGGCCTACGCCCGCGACACCCACCACGTCGCCGGCCACCTGCGCCAGGTGACCGTGCGCGGCGTCGGGCACTTCCCCCAGGAGGAAGCGCCCGACCGGCTGATCGACATCATCCTGCCCTTCCTGATCGAGATCGGCCGGGGCCTGTAACCGGGCGGCGGGGCCGGCGCGACCTCACACCCCTACTCGCGGGCACAGCCCGGAGTCGACCAGCGCGCACTGCCCGCAACGGGGCGAGCGCGAGCGGCATACGGCCCGTCCGTGCTCGATGAGTCGGTGGCAGCCGTCGGTCCAGGGCTCCGGCTCCCACAGCGCGGCCAGGTCCCGCTCGACCTGCACCGGGTCCTTCGACGTCGTCCACCCCAGGCGCCGCGACAGACGACCCACATGGGTATCCACGGTGATCGCCGGCATCCCGAAGGCGTCGCCCAGCACGACGTTGGCGGTCTTGCGTCCCACACCCGGCAAGGTGACGAGCATCTCGCGCACCGGTGGGACAGCGCCGTCGAAGCGCTCGATCAGTTCGCCGCCCAGATCGATGAGCCGTGCGGCGCGCGTGCGCTGCATGCCGAGCGGCCGCAGCCGCGCCTCGAGGTCGCTCCGATCGGCGGCCGCCAGTGCGGCGGCGTCAGGGCAGGCCTCGAAGAGCCCTGGGGTGACCGTGTTGACGCGGGCGTCGGTGGTCTGGGCGGACAGCACCGTGGCCACCAGGAGTTGGAACGGGCCGTTGTGGTCCAGGGTGCAGCCGACGTCGGGATAGAGCTCGACGAGCTCATCGTCGACGGCGCGCGCACGCCAGACGAGGGACCCCGGGCGACTCGACACACGTGCAGGCACGGCGGCTCCTCTCCCTGGCTTCCCGCGGTTCTCCCGCGGCCTCCTTCCCGGCGCCCCCGGATCCTCCTCGGCGCTTCCCCCCTCCCCCGGAGTGCTCGGCCGAGCGGCGAGCGACGAGATCACAATCAAGACTACAGCGTCGGTCCGCGTGCCACAGATCACAAGCCGTGGCAGGATAGGGCGTGAGCCTGCCCGCCGCGCGCCGGGACTCAGACGATCAACCCCACCAGGAGGACCTTCGTGGAAGACAGCATCATCGCCAGAATCCCGCTTTTCGAGGGAATGACCCCTGAAGAGCAGGAAGAGCTGCGCGCCATGATGACGCAGACGACCCTGCGTCGTGGCGAGACCCTCTTCAACGAGGGGGACGCGGGTGACCGCCTTTACATCCTGCTCTCCGGCAAGGTGAAGCTCGGCCACGCCTCGGCGGACGGGCGGGAGAATCTGCTGGCCGTGCTCGGCCCCGGCGAGGTGGTCGGCGAGCTGACACTGTTCGACCCGGGCCCGCGCTCGACGACGGCCACCGCCGTCGCCCCCACCGAGCTGCTCACTCTCGAGCACGCTCAGCTCATGGGGTTCATCGAGTCGCACCCGGCCCTGGCCAAGGACATGCTGCGAGCTCTGGCTCAGCGCCTGCGCCGCACGAACACGGCTCTGGCCGACCTGGTCTTCTCCGACGTGCCCGGGCGCGTCGCCAAGGCCCTGCTGGACCTGGCCGACCGTTTCGGCTCGACGACGGAGGACGGTGTGCACGTCCCCCACGATCTGACCCAGGAGGAACTGGCGCAGCTGGTGGGCGCTTCCCGCGAGACGGTCAACAAGTCACTGGCCGAGTTCGTCTCCCGCGGGTGGATCCGCCTGGAGGGCCGTGCCGTCACACTGCTCGACGTCGATCGTCTCCGTCGACGCGCCCGCTGAAGGGGCCGGACCCGTCCTGGTGGCGGGATCCGCCGCCAGGACGGAGGCGAGCCGAGATGACCGCGACCGACCGATCCGACACCGACCGCGACCCGCTGGAGTCCTGGGTCTCGGACCGGAGGGGACGCTCGGCAGTCAGGCGCGGGGGCGCTTGAGATAGGCGACGAGGCTGTCCGAGCCGGTCGGGCCGGGAACGACCTGGACGAGCTCCCACCCGTCGGCGCCCCACTGATCGAGGATCTGCTTAGTGGTGTGGATGAGCAGGGGGACGGTGGCGTACTCCCATGTGGTCGAGGTGGTCATGGGGCGAGCCTACGGGCAGCACCGCGCGCAGCGGAAGCGGGGTCCGACAGCTCATCTCACACGGGCCAGGATCCGAGGGGCGCGGCGAGCGTGGATCTCGGCGACGAGGTCGTCATCCTCCTGCCGCAGCCACTCGCTCCAGTCGGTCACCTCCGGGAAGCGGCGCAGCAGAGCCCGCCGCTCGCGCTCGGTCAGCCCGCCCCACACCCCGAAGGAGGAATCGGAGTCGAGAGCCTCGGCGAGACACTCCATACGAACCGGACACGAGAAGCACACTGACCGGATGTCCCGTTGCTCGGCGCCCTTACCGAAGAGCTGGTCCGGCTCGATGCCGGCGCACGCTGCTCGGGCAGCCCAGGTCTGATCGGTCGTCATTTCTTTCTCCCTAGCTGGTCGGCCGACCGCGCTGTCAGCCGCGTCACACCGACGACCGTATGTCAGGCGTCGCCCTCAGGCCAAATCCGCATCGACGCACGAGGCGCCTCGCACCGCTCACACCGACCCCACCAGCGACTCCTAGACCCTTCTCAGGTCGATCGCGGCGAATCCCACAGCGCCGAGACCAGGTTGCCCCGTAGGCTGTGCCCATGTCGAAGTCTCCCTCCCGCGGCAGGTCACTCACGTCGGCCCAGGTGGTCTCCATGCTCATGGTCTTCGTCCTTCTGTCGAGCGCCGGCGGCGTGCTCACCGCAGGGTTCGCGATGCCCATGGTCGGCGCTGCGACAGCTGTGACGAACGCCTCCGCCAAGCTCTTCGATGAGCTGCCCGACGACTTCAACGTTCTCGAGCCGAGCCAGATCTCGACCATCAAGGCCGCCGACGGCACGCAAATCGCCCAGTTCTACGCGGAGAACCGCATCGTCGTGCCCCTGGACGAGGTCGCGCCCATCATGCAGAACGCCATCGTCGCCGTGGAGGACCAGCGCTTCTACCAGCACAAGGGCGTCGATCCGACCGGCATCATCCGCGCCGTCGTCTCCAACGCCAACGGCGGGTCCCAGGGAGCATCGACTCTGACCCAGCAGTACGTCCGCAACGTCCTGGTGGAGGCCGCCATCCAGAAGGACGACACGGCGGCGCAGTCGGCCGCGACCGCCCGCTCGGCCGCCCGCAAGATCCGTGAGATCAAGTACGCACTGACCCTGGAGCAGAGGTACTCCAAGCAGCAGATCCTCGAGGGGTACCTCAATATCGCTGCCTTCGGCCCGTCGACCTACGGGGTCGAGGCCTCCGCGCGGCACTACTTCTCGCACTCCGCCAAGGACCTGTCGATCACCGAGTCGGCGCTCCTGGCGGGCCTGACCAACGCACCGGGCGCGTACGATCCGATCGCCTACCCGGATAAGGCGAAGGACCGTATGAACTGGGTCCTGGACAAGATGCACGAGGAGGAGTTCATCACCGATGAGGAGTGGCAGGCCGGTTACAACACTCAGATCTCCGACATTCTGAACGTGTCGGACACCGTCGGAGGCTGCGGCACGGCCGGATCGGCGGCCTACTTCTGCGAGTACGTGGTCTCCGAGATCGAGAACTCCGATCTCTACGGAGCCACGGAGGCCGAGCGCAAGCAGCTGCTCCTGCGAGGAGGACTGACGATCACCACCACGCTCGATCAGAGCAAGCAGCAGGCGGCGGACGACGCCGTGCAGCACTACGTGCCGACACGAGACCCCTCCAACGTCAAAGCCGCACTGGCCTCCGTCGAACCGGGCACGGGCCGCATCATGGCCATGAGTCAGAACACGGACTACGGCGTGACGACCGACAGCGATTCCTCAGTGACGCAGATCTCCCTCAGTGCGGACGCCTCCCACGGCGGTCTGGAGACCGGCGGCGGCAGCTCCGGATTCCAGCCGGGCTCGACCTTCAAGGCCTTCGTCCTGGCGGAGTGGTACCAGGAGGGCCGCTCCGGCTACACATCCATGAACACCTCGCCGCGGACCTTCGGACGCTCGACGTGGAACATCTCCTGCGATCCCTCCAAGGCCGACACATGGGACGTCAGGAACGCCAATGACTCCGAGAGCGGAGCGCACAACGTGATTCAGAGTACTGCTCAGTCCATCAACGTCGGCTTCGCCCAGATGACCTCCGAAATGGACATCTGCAACATCACGAACCTGGCCGCCAAGCTCGGGGTCACCAATAACTCCGGCGATCCCCTGACTCCAACGCCCTCGATCGCACTGGGCTCGCAGGAGGTCACGCCGCTGCAGATGGCTAACGCCTACGCGTCATTCGCAGCCCACGGCATGTACTGCCGTCCGATCGCCATCGACTCCATCGAGGACGCCGACGGCAGTCCGATGGACGTGCCCTCCGCCAACTGCTGGCAGGCGATGGACGCCACCGCCGCGGATCAGACAGCGCTGACCCTCACCCACGTATTCGATAAGGACGGCACCGGAAAGGACATTCCTCTCAGCGGCCGGACGGCGGCCGGCAAGACCGGTACGACCGAGGACATGGACAACGCCTGGTTCACAGGCTTCACACCGCAGCTGGCGGCGTCCGTGTGGCTGGGCCACTCGGAGGGCTACTCCCGGATGGACCACCAGACCATCGGCGGTCACTACTACACGACCATGTACGGTTCGGACGCTCCGGCGCCGCTGTGGCAGCAGTACATGAACGAGGCGCTGGTGGGACAACCCGATCCGGGCTTCAGTCAGCCGAGCCTCGGGGCTCATGCCTCCGGAACCCCGGGCGGGAACTGACACGCAATGCCCATCACGCACAGCACGGCGCGCACGCTCGCCCGTGCCGCGGGAGGTGTGACCGCCGCGGGGATCTGCCTGCTCGGCTATACGCTCCTGGAGGCGCGCCGCCCCGTCCTGCGTCGTATCGATGTCCCCGTCCTCGCCCCCGGCGAGCGGCCCCTGACAGTCCTGCACCTGGCGGATCTGCACCTGACCGACCGCACTGAGGCTCGAGTGGCCTGGGTGCGGGAGTTGGCTCGAGTACGCCCGGACGTCGTCGTCAACACCGGGGACAACCTGTCCTTCGCCAGTGGCCTGGAACCACTCGCGCGCGCGCTCGAACCCCTCCTCGGCCTGCCCGGAGCCTTCGTCCTGGGAGACCACGACTATCGCACGACGCTTTTCAGACTCCCCACGCGCTATCTGCGTACGAACCCGGTGTCGGCCTACGAGGGACTCGACGAGGCCGAGATTGCGCTGCCGTGGGAGGCGGTGCGCGATCTGCAGGCCTCGGGCGGGTGGACCGATCTGACCAACACCCGCGGCGCACTCATCACGGGCGGCAGACGCATCGACCTGGTGGGCGTGGATGATCCGCACGCCGAACGCGACGCCTATCCTGCGCCGGGGCACCCGGCGCAGGAAAGCTCGGGAATCGCGGTGCGCGACCGCGACGGCCATCGGTTGCGGATCGGGCTGGTCCACTCCCCCTATCGGCGCGTGCTCGACGCCATGGCGGCCGACGGCGTCGGGCTGGCACTGGCAGGCCACACGCACGGGGGTCAGCTGTGCCTGCCCGGTGTCGGAGCGCTGGTGACCAACTGCGACCTCGATCGGGGGCGGGCCTCAGGCCTGTCGCAATGGCCGGGGCGCACCGGCACGTCGGAAGCGACTGGTGACATGTACCTGCACGTCTCAGCGGGGTTGGGCACGAGCCCGTACACGCCCGTGCGTCTGGCCTGTCCTCCCGAAGCGACCCTACTCACGCTGCGGCCGGCGGCCTGAGCGCGATTCCGCTTCCCATCCGCATCTCGACGCCGGATCAGCGGCGACCCTATCGGGTCTGCGGATTGCTCGACGGCGCCGTGCGCGAGAGTTCGCGCTCGAAGGTCGTCAGGGCCCGTGGTGAGGCGAGGACGAAACGGATGAGTTCCAGGGCGACCACAGCCTGCGGGGCGGCGGCGCGGGCCTCCAGCTGCCGTGCCTGGTCGACGGCGATCCGGGCAACATCCTCCATCGACCATCCGAAGGCGCCGGCGCTCACGGCCGGCAGGGCGATGGAACGGCAGCCCAGCCGAACGGCGAGCTCCAGACTGCTCGCGAAGGCGTCGCGCAGGAGTCGGGGGTCGTTCTGCCCGGCGTGACGGTTCGGGCCGACGGTGTGGATGACCCACCGGGCGGGCAAGTCGAAGCCTGGAGTCTCGATGGCGTGCCCGACGTCCAGGCCGCCGGGCAGCTCGGTGCGGCGCAGCGCCTTGCAGGCGGCGAGCAGCTCCGGGCCGGCGGCACGGTGGATGGCGCCATCGACTCCTCCTCCGCCCAGAAGCGCGCGGTTGGCGGCGTTGACGATGGCGTCGACCTGCTGCGTGGTGATGTCACCGGTGACGGCTTCGATTCTCATCCTGATCTCCCTCCCGGTCTCCCCGGACCCGCACGCACCGTCGGCCCGGAGTCGGCGGGCGACGACTCCGGGCCGGGATCGATAGCGGCGGGGCGAGAGCACGTGCGACGTCAGTGAACCCGCTCCCCGACGCAGGATGCAAGACCGAGCGGCGCGTGACCGACGCCTCCTCAGCCGAATTTCCTTCCATTGTGACGATCCGACTATGCTGTTCCCTGCTGCACGCGGGGTGTGGCGCAGCTTGGTAGCGCGCTTCGTTCGGGACGAAGAGGCCGTGGGTTCAAATCCCGCCACCCCGACGACGAGCACGTCGACGAGCTCGCTCGTATGACGTGCGAGGAGGGCGGTGCTGCAGGCCACCGAGCTGAATGGCTACCGAACTTCGCCGCGACGCCCTCAGCCGGAGGTCGTCAGACGCACGAGATCCGCGATCATGTCCTGGTCCGATGTCCAACCGACAAGGACGCCGCGTTCGGGCAACGACACGATCCCGTGTAGCCCGCACCAGAACAGGCGCGCCGCCGTCTGCGCGTCCAGGTCGTCATGCGTCGAGCAGGCACCGATCAGCGTGGCAACGGCGTCGAACAGCTCAGCGCCGGGCATATTCATCTGCTCGGCGGGCACCCTGGAGCTGTCGAACAGACCGTGATAGGTGGCGGAGCTGGTTCTCCCCCATTCCACGTAGCGCTCGGCCATGACGATCAACTGGGCACGGGCCCGTTCGGGGATCAGATCATCGAGCCTCACCCCCTCAGTCAAGGCCGCCGCGAGCGCGGCGAAGCGCTTGGTGAGCACCTCGCCGACCAGCTCCTGGCTGCTGGCGAAGTGACGGTAGGGCGCCATCGGCGAGACACCGGCGCGTCGTGCCACCTCGCGCAGGGAGATCGTGTCCGGGGACGCGACCTCGTCCAGCAGGCTGTCGGCCGCGTTGAGCAAGTCCTCGCGCAGGCGCCATCCTTCGCCTCGACGATTGCGTGTACGCCGGCTCCGGCCGGGGCCGGACGCGGCTGATGAGGACTGTGCGCTCACATCGTGCGAGTATGCCAGACCCGACATCGGCCTGCGGCGACTGACGGGGACGGCATGGTCTCGTTACAGTAAACGACTGTCTGCTCAATCGGGCGGGACCTTACTGCCTCGCGTCCTCCGGCACGGACGCGGCGGGCGGGGCGCTTCATGCCCCGCCCCGAGTCCCGGCCTGAAGCCCGGGCGTCGATCGTCGGCGTCGGCACGTGAGCCGGTCCATCCGGGCCCGTAGACGCCAGCGGGTTTCATCCCTGGACGTCGCGCATGAGGATGACGAGCTGCACCCGGTCGCGCAGGTTCAGCTTGGACAGGATGCGGGTGACGTTCTTCTTCACCGAGCCGGGGGCGATGATCAGGCGCTGCGCGATCTCGGCGTTGGTCAGTCCCTGGGCGACGAGTTCGGCCACCTCGCGCTCACGCGGGCTCAGCCTCCCCAGCTGGTTCTGGGCGGCGCGCTGCTGGGGCGAGGTCGCCGAGCGGATCATGTGCCGGTTGATCAGCTGGCGGGTGATGCGCGGGGTGAGAATGGCGTCGCCGCAGGCAACGGCTCGGATCGCCTGGTGGAGCTGCGCCATTCGACTGTCCTTGAGCAGGAAGCCCGAGGCTCCGGCGGACAGCGCGCCGAAGGCGTAATCGTCCTGGTCGTAGGTGGTCAGCACCAGCGTTCTGATGGACGGGTAGAGCTGGGTGATGCGCGCGGTGGCGTCGACCCCGTTGAGGACGGGCATGCGAACGTCCATGAGTATGACGTGGGGCAGCGGCCGGTGGGCGCCGCTCAGGCGGGCGAGCTGGTCGAGGGCGTCCCGGCCGTCGACGGCGAGGCCGAGGACCTGCATGTCGGGGGCCCGTCTGATCATGAGGGACATGCCCATGCGGGCGCCCTTCTGGTCATCGACGATCATGACGGTGATCGGCCCGCCGGACCCGCTTGCGCCGCTGGAGGATGAGGTCGTCATAGGTTCTTCCCAAAGGGCTGAAGGGGGATGACGGCGCGCAGGCTCCATCCGCCGGGGATGGGGCCGGCGCTCAGGACGCCACCGCGCTCGCGGAGCATATCGGCCAGGTGGGTCAGCCCGTTGCCGGGCGGGGGCACGGGTCGTCGCTGGGCTCCGGCATCCTGGGTATTGGCGCCGTCGTCGGACACCGTGATCCGGGTGGCGGAGTCGTCGTGGTCCAGAGCGAGGACGATGCGGGTGGCGCCTGCGGCGTGGCGCATAACGTTGGTTAGGGCCTCGCGCACGACGGTGAAGACGGTGTCCGCGATGACGGGATCCTCGGGGCGCGGTCCGGTCTCGGCCAGGGCGACGGCGAGGCCGGTGCGGCGCGTGGTGCCCAGGACGCCGGCGAGGTCGTCCCATCCGTGGAGGGCGCCGGCCGGTCCGAGGGCGGCGGGGGGCTGCTCAGCAGGCGTTCTCCTGCCCGGTTCGGCGGCGGCGGGCTGGAGGGCGTCGACGGCGTGACGCGTGTCAGCGAGTCCGTCGCGGGCGAGGGCGTTGATGGCGGTGATGGCCTCGTCGAGCTCGGCGTCCCCCGTGATGCCCGCCAGGCCCTCGGATAGGGAGAGGATGGCGGTCAGGTCGTGCCCTACGGAGTCGTGGAGCTCGGCGGCCACGCGCGCCTGGCTGCGGGCGGCGTCGCGCTGTGCGGTGAGCCGCTGCTCGGCGGTGTGGGCGGCGAACTGGGCGTCGCCGTGCTCGAGGGCCTCTCTGCGGGACCGGGAGATCGATGCCGCAGTGACGGCGGCGGCGAGGAAGAAGACATCGGGGGCAACCACCTCGACCAGGGGAGAGGAACCGGTCAGAACGGCGGGGAGGATCCAGCAGGCGGTGATGACGAGCAGGCCGATCACGCGCTGAAGGGTCCCGGCGATGACGAACAGGGAGTAGAGGGCCACCAGCGGAGGCAGGGCCAGGATCGACCTCGGTCCCCACAGGTCGGTGACCGCTGAGGCCAGGCCGGTGGCGATGACGGCCGCGAGCGGCCAGCGGCGTCGGCCGAGCAGGGTCAGCACGGCGAGGATGCACAGGAGCGTCCATGAGCCGATGCTGATGTCGGGGTTCCCGGACAGAGAGTGGTTCAGGACGAGCAGCTCGAACAGGGCCATGGCGGCCACGACGCCCCACAGCGTCACGACGCTGGTGCGCCACCAGCCGACACTACGGTCCAGGAGGGTCCGCGGGGCCCTCATTTCCGTCGCGGTCGGCTCGGGCCGAGCGGGCTCCGCGGATGATCCGAGGGGTGCGGGAATTGTCGACGGAGTCGAGCCCCCGAGCCGGGTCATGGTGCGCCATGCGGCCACGACCCGGTCCAGGAGGGGGCGCGGGGACATTGTCTGCGGGGTCGCGCTCATGAGGCCCGGTTGACGGCGCGCCGCAGCGCCAGTGCCCATACGAGCGCCCACAGGATGCCGAGTAAAGTGACGAAGATCATAGAACTCATGGAGTCGATACTACCAGGATCACGAGAAGCACAGGCTGCGGTTATGAACGACGACGGGAGAAGAGCACCGGCCCGAGGAGCCATCACCGTGATAGCGGACCCAGCCACAACCACCACCAGCACGGTAGCCATGACCGAGGAGAATGATGTCATGATAACGCCGAGCCAAGCGAAGAACAGCTCAGCGGCAAGGATCGACACGGCAACAGGAACAATGCGCTCTGCGTACGGCCCGAGCCCTGCCGGGTCGAATCCGAGCAGCAGCCCCGTTATGACGAACTCCACCAGGAGTACCAACGCACTGAGCAGTGCGACCTGGGCCATATGGAGGATTTTACCGAGGATCATAGCGTCCTGCAGACGGTTCGCGTTCATACGCTGCCAGTTTCGTCCCGCATGCTCGCCGGCGGCGATCTGCGCGATGAGCGCCCCCACGAGTAGAGGGATGAACATCATGGACGGCAGAAGCGTTGCCTGTCCCCACACGGCCAGCCAGCTCGCCCCCTGAGCATCGAATACGTCCCGATAACTGACATACTGGCTCGATCCGGACGCCATCCCAAGAGTGCACAAGACCACCAGCGCCACCCAGTACCAACGACTGGAGGCCTTACGGTTCTCCCACACCCAGGCCGCCCGCACCGACGGACCAGATCGAGATCCCTGACGCTGCGAAGAACTCATGAAGGGCTCCGGCGAGGCCGGGAGCGAAGAGACTGTTGAGACGCTCATCGATGACTCTCCTTGTAAACGATAACGAGGTTGGCCAGTACGACCCAGACAATGGCGACGATGACGGCGAGTGCAGAATTGAGCCATGGGCGGGACACCAGCAAGACCGTGCCGGCGCGTAATGTGGGAGCGTAATCAATCGGGCTGGCGGCGCCAGCGACCCCCCACGGAATCAGCCAGCCCAGCGGTGCCAGATGATAGGGCGGCAGACCGGAGCAGAGGAAGGCCGCCAGAGCGCCGACCCCCAGTCCGACTCCCTGTTTGTGAACGCAGACCGCCAATGTCAGCTGAACCGCCACCGCCGCCACCGAGGCGGCCGCCACGACGATCAGGGCGGGCCACAGCGCCTCCTGATAGGCCGGTGTTGTTTTCAGCCCCATCCCTGGACCCATCAGGGCGACATACGCCACAAGCAGAACCTGGCCGAGCACAAGGACAATGGACCCCAGAGAGAGCTTCCCGACAAAACGGGTGCTCTCACGCTGCCCCAGAGCGGTGAGCAGCAACCCCATCCGCTCTTCGGTGTCCACCGTCGCCAGACGGGAGGCCAGTATTGCTGCAATAATCGGCGGCATCAACGTAGCCAGAGAGAGGACCTCATTAAGAGACAACTCCAGCGTACGCATCTCAGGAGGTCCGCTAGCCCGCCTGGCTGTAGCGGCAGCCACCCATGCGAACTGGAGACCCATAGCCCCTGCAGCCATGAGCCAGAAGCGGCGCCGCTTGATCTTGTGTAGCTCCATGCCGATGGTGCTCACCGCTGCACCCCCCGCCCGGTCGGAATACGGGTGGTGGGAGCGGCCGTCGGATAACCGGTGCCCACGGCCACCGGCGAGGGGCTTGCGGCCGCCGGGAACGAGGTGGGGTCGGGCGCGGTCATTGACGGGCGGACGCCGGGGGCAGGCATCGGCGAGGCGGCGCTCGCGGCCGGGCCGGATCGGTGGCCGAGCGGGTCGGTGAGTTCGAGGAAGGCCTGCTCCAGGGTCTTACGGACCGTCTGCACACGGAACACGGTATTGTTCGAGCGCACGATGCTGGTCACCAGGTCGCCGACCACCTCGTCGGGAAGCATGGGGATGCGCACCGTCCGGCCGCGGACCTGGTGGGCGATGCGCTGCTCGTCGAGCAGGGCGGCCGCACCCGCCGGATCGGAGACGGTGACGTCGATGACGCCGTCGTCCTGGAGCCCGGACAGTGGGCCCTGATAGCGCAACCGCCCGGCGCAGATGATGCCGACGATATCCGCCATCTGCTCGATCTCGCTGAGGATGTGGGAGGAGACGAGGACGGTCATGCCCTCCTGGCGGGCCAGGGCCATGATGAGCTGGCGGATCTCGGCGACGCCGGCGGGGTCCAGTCCGTTGGTTGGTTCGTCCAGAAGCATGAGCGGGGGGTCGGCCAGGAGGGCCATGGCCAGCCCCAGACGCTGCTTCATACCCAGGGAGTAGTCCTTGACGAGCTTCTTGTCCTGGCCGGTCAGTGCGACGGTGGCCAGGGTGTGCTGGACGCGCGCCCGCGGCAGGCCGAGATAGTCGGCGACCATGGTGAGATTCTCCGGGCCGGTGAGCCTCGGGTAGTAGGAGGGCCCCTCGATGAGGGAGCCGATGGTACCGGCCGGCAAGGGCGAGCGGACGCTCACCGGGTGGCCCATGACGCTCATGGTCCCCGAGGTGGGGCGGGTCAACCCCAGGAGGAGCTTCATGGTGGTGGACTTCCCGGCGCCGTTGGGGCCGAGGAACCCGTAGATGCCGCCGTGGGGGACCCGCAGGTCCACGTGGTCGACGGCGTGGAAGTCGCCGTAGGTCTTCGTCAGGCCGTCGGTGGCGACGACCAGGTCGTGCGCGCCGCGTCCGGGGCCGGAGGACGGCTGTCCCGCCGGGCCGAGCGTCGCGGGAGCCGACTGCTGCGCGGGCGGCCGGCCTGGAGCCGACCAGGGCGCGGTCGCGGGTGCGGGGGAGTTCGCTGCTGTGCTCATGGAGCCATGAGACCTCGAGGCGGTGCCCGCCCGCACCGCTGGAGCTGAAGCTGTCACCCATGGGGTACTGCCGCGGGCCGGCGACCCGGCGGGTCGGAGTATTCCCCGGAATCATGAGGTTTCACTCTATCGACATCACCGCCGTCAGCGGCACCACGATCAAATCAGATAACAGTGAAACAAAAAGTGCGACAAAGATATTGTTCTGTTACGCAAACCGCCCCGGATAACAATTCCGCAACCACTGTCACCCCAGGGTGACAAACGACTTCAGCCACTAGCGCTCCCGTCCCACAAGGCAAAGACTCGTCCCGTGACCGCGATCACCGTCGGGTGGCTTTCGGATCTCACCCTCACACCTCACTCAGAACCACGAAAGGACATATTATGACTGCTGACATTCTCGTTGAGATGACCGACGCCGAACTCGACGCCACCCTCGGCGCAGGGAACGGGGTGTTCCACACCATCTCCCACGAGTGCTACTACAACTCCTGGGCATTCATCTTCACCTGCTGCTGACCATTGACCGTCCAATAGGCCGGTAGACACGTAAACCAGCACGAGACCCGAAAGTCACCCGACCCCCGGAAGAATCCCCATGATCCAGTCACACCTCGTTGAGCCCACAACCGCCGTCTTCACACAGTTCACCGACAATCTACGGACCGATCTCGGCCTCAACGCCGACGACTGGTCCAACGAGCGTATCCTTTTCTACACCATTTCTCCCCTGCTCCTCGACCTGCACAGGGCCAAGCACCTCGGCCGTCTTCACGCGGACACCTCCGAGCAACGGTTCGAGGAGTTCCAGACCGACTCGGGAACGCATGATTTCCTCGAGGGCTTCAAACGAGACAATAAAGACATTATCGACCGGATCCTGGCCGACAACAACCGCGACCTGGCCTTCACCCGCTCCGCCGCCGCGGCACTCTCCCGGGACTGGTCGGCCCTGTTCGAGCACGGCTACGTCCCCACCGTCGAACCGGCCCGGCCGATCGAGGTCACCGCCATGGGCGACTGGCACGACCAGGAGCCCGCCGCACGTCTGACCGCCGCCGGCGTCCGCCTGTTCCGCAAGGGCCATCCCAGTGCGAATGCCGCCATGATGACGTCGGTCTGGGCGGCGATCATGGACGGCTCTGACGACTCGCTCCTGCCCCTGACGTGGGAGGAGTCATTCAGATCGGGGGGCTACACCTGGTCCAAGGAGGTCAGTCGACTGCCGCTCACCAGCCCCGAGGAGGCCAGCGCCTACTACGCGCGCCTCGGTCAACTGCTGTTTCTGGCCTATTTGCTGCAGACCAGCGACCTCCACTATGAGAACATTATTCCGCACGGGGACTGCCCCGTCCTCGTCGATTCCGAGACCGTGGGCTCCGTGCGGCTCCTCCCCGCCAGAGCGCCCACCGCGGCCGCGCTGCATATCGTCGACCGGCTGGCGGACAGCGTGCTCTTGACCGGCATGCTGCCGCTGGGCGCGGCGGACAGCGGCGCCCCCGACGTCTCGGCCATCGCCGCGAACGAGCTGCGCCGCGAGATCCGGGTTCTCAAAGACGTGGCGACCGACAATATGCGCTTCGAGCGCCGCATGAACATCACGAAGGTCACGGACCACCTCCCCTTCACGCGCGCACAGTCCAACGGGAAGGAGACCCGTATCCGGTACGATCACTATGTTCCGTCACTCCTCACCGGCTTCCGCGAGGCCTACAACGCCTACCTGAGGAGCACCGACGGTGTGGCGGCGGCCGTCTCTCAGTGGGCCGAAGCGTGCGTGACGCGCGTCCTGGCCAGGAACACCAGTGAGTACGTCGCCGTCCGTCAGGCCCTCGGCAGCCAGCGATTCAAGGGCCGTGCCGACGATGTACTCGACCACCTGCGCCGTTCGAACACCGCGCTCGCCGGGCCCCTCATCGACTCGGAGTGCGAGAGTCTGCGCGCGGGCCTCATCCCCTCCTTCCGCTGCGACCTCACGTCGAGGAACGTCGTCGACGAGAGCGGCCGCACGGTCTGCGTCCTCGACTCAAGCCCCTACAGCACGGTGCTCGACCACATGGCGGGACTGTCTGCCGCGGACCGGGACCTCCAGATGAACATCATCACCTTCGCCCTGGTCGGTGCCCAGCAGATGCAGGCCCATCGCTGGAGCGACCCCTCCCGCCGGGCCGAAGCGATCCGGCCCGCCCGCACCTCACCGGTCGCGACGGCCATCGACACCCTGCGCGAGCAGATCGGCGATGCTATGGTCACCGGCCCGGACGACTCCGTGAGCTGGGAGAGCGTAACGGTCGACGACAGGGACAATCTCGTCATCAGTCCCCTCTCCGACGGGATCTACAACGGCATCCAGGGCGTCCAGCACGCCCTCGGACAAGATGTCACCCCGGTCAGCCCCCAGATCCTGGCCCAGGACGCGTCACGCTCGGTCTACCTCGGCCCGTCGAGCCCCCTCCTCACCCAGCACTCGCCCGACATCGACCCGCGGGAGTCCGTCAAAGACGACTCCGTGTACGACGTCATAGGGGGCAGCGCCGGAATCATCCTCTCATGGCGCCACGCCCGGGACCTCGCGGAGATCGACGTGATAGACGCGCTGGCGCAGCACCTGGTCGACTCCCGGGACACCTCAGCCGACGTCCTCCAGTGGCCGCTGGAGCGAAAGAACCGGCTCAATAACGCCAGCTTCGCCCACGGAAACGCTGGAATCGGCACCGCCCTGCTCGTGGCCGGGGTGACAACCGGACGCCGGGAGTACGTCGAGGTGGGGCTGGCCGCCCTGCAGACCGACGAGCGCCTGCGCACCGCCGACGGCATGTGGCAGGACCTGCGCATAGAGGAGGCGCCGGCATCGAGCTCCCACTGGTGCCACGGGGCGACCGGACTGGCGGTCGCCAGGATCACCGCCCTCGAGCTCGACAAGCGCACCGGAGGCGATCTGCTCCCCGCAACCGTCCGCGAGCGCTTCACGGACGACCTGCGCCGCGTGGCCGACTACCTGATCACCGCAATCCACGACACCGAGAGCTTCTCGCTGTGCCACGGCGTCGCCGGCAGCCTGTTGACACTGGACTACCTCGACAGGACATCAGCCGTCAGCGGCTACCACGCCCGGATCGCACAGGCCTTCGCCGAGGTCGCGGCGTTCGGCCTGGGCGGGGACTGGCGCTGCGGGACGGATACCCACCAGTCCTACGCGCTGATGACCGGCCTGGCGGGCGTCCTGCACGCCCTGCACGTCCACGCGGGTCCCCGCCCCACGCTGGAGCCGCTGCTCCCCATCACGCCCGAGGGCATGACCTCATGAGGACAATACTTCAGCAGTCCGAGCGCGACTGCCTGCTGGCCTGCTTCGCCATGACGCTCAGCACGTACGGCATCAACAGGCAGCCGTGGCAGCTGATCAGGCAGACCACCGCCTTCGAGTCGGAGGGCATCTCCGCGGCGGAGCTGCGCGCCCTCACCGCGGGCTACGGCCTGCGGCTGCGGGCCAGACGCGGGAGCCCGTCGGAGGTCTGGAGAGCTCTCACGGCGTCCCGGGAGACTTCGATCGTGCACTTCACGCCCCACCACTATGTCGTGGTCAGAGCGGCGCGGAGCCGGCGGAAGATGCGGGTTCATGACCCGGCCATCGGCCGCTACGACCTCCGTGAGGAGGACTTCGAGGAACGTGCGAGCGGCGCTATCTTCTCCTTTTACCCCCAGGATACCGCGCTGCTGGCGAAGCAGGCAGCGCGGACTCCGGGGAGGTATGCCCTGCGCCGCGTCGTCAACGCCCTGGGCCAGCGCAGCCACCTCATGATGCTCCTGGCCTACCTCCTGACGCAGGTCAGCGCACTCGGCCTGTCCTGGGCGCTGCGCGACCTGGTCGACCAGCACCGGAGCGCGGCAGTATCCGCCCTCTTGGTGACCGGCATCCTGCTGGCGTCCGTCCTGTCCGTCGTCACAAAGGTGCACGGGACTGCCGCCGGGGCGCGCTCCTTCGATGCGAGGTACTCCAACCGACTCTTCTCGAGCCTGCTCGCCAAGCCGCTGGCCTACTTCGAGCGCAACAGCCGCGGAAGCCTCATGGAAAGGCTCAGCTTCCGCTTCGCCATCCGTGACGCGATCATCGTCTCGGCCCTGCCGCAGATCGCATCCACGATCACGTCCGCGGTCATCATCGCCTACCTCGCTCTCCTCGACCCCTGGCTCGCCTGCGGCATCCTCGTCTGCTCGGCGGCGTTCCTGGCCATCAACCAGGTCCTCATAGGCGAGCAGAACTCGGCGAACGTCTCATACATCCTCAGGCAGCAGGAGTTCGGCCAGCTCGTTCAGCGCGACCTGGCGAGCATCGCCGACATGATCACCCTGGGGGTGACGGACTCGACCGCGACGACGTGGGGGGAGTCCAACAGCAGGCTGACCGACTCCTACATCAAGGTCGTGCGGACGACCGGCTACTCGCAGGGGCTGTCGAGCATCTTCACGTTCCTGATCAGCGCCGGCCTGGCGCTCTACTCCGCCGCACGGTTCCAGTCGGGCGCCATGTCCCTGGGCACCCTCCTTATGATCCAGGTCGCGGGCGGCTTGGTCGCCAGCGGTCTGAAGGACACGCTCACCCTCGTGGTGACTCTGAACCAGGTCCGTCAGAACACCGACCGACACACGGAGATATTCGACAGCACCGATGCTCAGCACTTCGTGGACCGCACTGTCGCGTCCCAGGACCTGATCGAGGCGGATGCGCTGACCATCGGGTTCGGGCGGAACCGGGTCATCGACGACGTCAGCCTGAGGATCGCCCCGGCGTCCAGGACATTCATCGTCGGGCCGTCGGGAAGCGGGAAGTCCACGCTCCTCAAGGGGCTCGTCGGCCTCCTCCCGCACACGGGTACCATCGCCCTGTCCCCCGGCCTCAGAGACCATCTGGGGGTCGCCTTCGCGGAGACGCGACCGGGAGGGGAGTCCGTCCGGCAGGCCCTCGACCCGCGCGGGGTCGGCCTGACGGACGACGACGGCCGGGCGGCTCTTGAGGCGGTGTCCCTGAGGGGACGGGTGACCCGGCTCCCGCTGGGGCTCGACTCCTACGTCTCCGAGGACGGGACCAACTTGTCGAACGGGGAGAGGAGGAGGCTCGCCATCGCCAAGGCGCTCGCGGCCGGTGACAGCCTCGTCCTGCTGGACGAGCCGTTCATCGGCCTCGACGAGCAGACCGTCCGCACGGTCTTCCGCCAGACGATCGGCGAGGACCGGTCTCGGGCCTTCCTCATCGTCACGCACGACCTCGAGCTGATCGATGATGACGACGCCGTCATATTCGTCTCGGGATCGGGGACGATCACGGGCTCGACGCACGCCTCCCTGATCCGCCGATGCCCGGAGTACGCCGACTTCGTCGGCGCGGGGTCTGTCACGGCACGCCTTCGGGGCGGGGCGGGAGGAGACTCGTAGCATGGGCGCGGCGATTCTCGCACTGCTGGTAAGGAGGTTGCGATGACGCCCTGGGTCCCAGCGGTGCGACGGACGGTCCCGCACCTGCCTGAGGTCGTCCTGTCCGCGCTGTTCGTCGCACTGTTCCTCGTCTGGAGCTGGCTGGTCCTGACCGGGTGCACCGCCGCTGTCGACCGCATCCGCCCGCTCTTCCTCCCGCCGCGCTCCTACGCGGGTCAGATCGCCGAGGCCTTCTCCCTGGTCACCCACCCCCTCGTCATTGTCATCGCCATCGCGGGTGTCACCGTCTTCTCCTTCAGGCGACGCATGCGGCGCCTGGCCCTGGCCCTGACCGTCGCCGCCGCAGGCATCCCCCTGCAGACGATCCTCGCCCTGACCACCCACCGCGCCCGGCCGCACACCGCTTTCGCCGACTCGATCTCTCACTTCGGGGGCGCCTACCCGGCCAGCCATGTCACCGCCATGACCCTGGGCGCCTGGGTCCTCGTCACTCTCACCCGTGCTCACCGGCGCCCCACCTCCTCGGTCGCCCAATGGGTCGGGGTCGGCGTCGGCGCCGTCGCACTGACCGCCGCGTGCCAGTGGATCATGGGCCTGGCCCACCTGTCCGACATCGTGGGCGGGCTGCTGCTGGGGGCCGCGGTGGCCAACCTGGCACTGAGCGCCGGCGGTGTCGACTCGATCCTGTCCGCCTGGGCGCGGCTGGGCCTACCGCGCGAGAGCACCGATAAGCGAGCCGCCGTCATTTTCAACCCGGCCAAATTCGACGACCTGTCGCTGCTGCGGCGCCGCGTCGAGGCCGAGGTGCTCGCCGCGGGGTGGAGCCCGACCCTCTGGCTGGAGACCACCGTCGACGATCCCGGTCACGAGCCGGCCGGGCGGGCGCTCGACGCCGGCGTCGACCTCGTCCTGGTGGCCGGCGGGGACGGAACGGTACGGGCCGTCTCCACCGAGCTGGCCGGCACCGGCGTGCCCATGGCGCTGCTGCCCTCGGGCACCGGCAACCTGTTGGCCCGCAATCTCGGCGTGCCTATGGACACCGACGCCGCCCTGCGCCTGGCGCTGCACGGGCGCGCCCGGGCGATCGACGTCGTGCGCTGCGAGACCGACGCCCCAGGCGGTGAAAGCGCGATGACCCAGCGCTTCGTCGTCATGGCGGGTCTGGGGCTGGACGCCCAGATCATGGAGGACACGAGCGACGACCTCAAAAGGGTCATCCGCGCCGGCGCCTACGCGGTGGCCGCGGTGCAGAACGCGGCGCCGGTCCCTTTCACTGCGACAGTCGCCCTCGACGACGGCGAGCCTGTCGAGCAGCAGGTGGTGATGGCGCTGCTGGGCAACGTCGGCACGATCACCGGCGGGGTGACGCTGTTCCCGCACGCCTCGCCGTCGGACGGCAAGGTGGACCTCATGCTCGCCAGCCCCGGAAAGGTGGCCGACTGGGCGCGGCTGGGGGCGCAGATCCTCACCGGCCGGGACCAGAAGGGCTTCTCGACGACCTCGGCGTCCCGGATGCGCATCGCGACTGATAGGCCGGTCCCCTTCGAGCTCGACGGCGACACCACCGGCACCACCCGCTCGCTCACGGTCGAGATCGAGCCCGAAGCGCTCCTGGTTGTCGCTCCCGAGGCGTGAGCGAGGATCGGAGGGCCCATCGGTGGCGTTCCCGGTCCGGCGCACCTGATCGAGCGGGCGAGACGGCGCCGCGTCGTCGCAGCAGGTCGAGTCGGTCCATGTCCGTTCGGCATGTCTCCCTCCCATGCGGCCCGCGCTCAGGAACCTGAGGAGGGATCGGCTGACCCGACGGCTCGGGCAGAATCAACGGGCTGAGTCGGCACGGTCCGCTCAGCCGACTCAATCAGGAAGGTCTCCAGGGCCGAGCGCCCGGCCGGGGACAGGCCGGCGCGCAGCTCGTCGTCGACCTCCCGTGCGGCATCGATGCCGCGGGCGAGAAGCCGGCGTCCCTCCGCGGTGATCTCGATCGTGCGCGCTCTGCGGTCGGTGGGTGAGCGGACCCGGCGAACAGCTCCGAGGTCGACGAGCCGGTCCACGAGCGAGACGACCAGGCTCGGGGCCACATGCATCCGGAATGCGATCTCCCGCTGAGACCGGGCGGTCCCCGCGTCGACGACGGCGAGCAGCCCCACCTGCTTGGGGGTCAGCCCGGTGCCGTCCATCCGCTCGGAGAAGGACCTCGTGACCCGCGCGCCCAGGACTCCCAGCCGGAAGCACGCCGCCGACAGGATCGCCTCGCCGCCTTCTCCCCCACTCGTACTCGCTTCATCCGCTTCCTCCTCCACGAACATAATGTTACAGTACAGAATCATTCATTATTGAACGATCTGAGGTTGTGATCCTGATGCCCTGGTGGCTCACCCTGCTGAACTCGGTCGCAGGTGCCGGCTCCGCCGGCATCGCGGCCGCAGCCGCGGCACGGCCGGAGCTCATCGCGCCGCCCGGGACCGACCCCAGCGCCCGCTTCTACCCGACCATGTACGCGGCACGAGCCGTGCCCTTCGGGTTGCTGGTCACCGCGGTCTGCTGGCTCGCGTCCGCGTACCCGCTGACTCCGTTCATCCTGGCCGTCGCCGCGCTCGCTCAATTCGGAGACGCCGTCATCGGCGGCCTACGGCGTCTTCCGGGCATGGCGGCGGGGGCGGCGCTCGCCGGCGTCTGCCACGCCGTCGGCGCTATCGTCCTCTTCTGATCGGCCGCGCCGGGTCGGCCACTATCCGCCGCCTAAATGGGCCGGGGAGATTCCATTAAGCTCTGTCCGTGGGCCGAGAGCGCGTGCTGCTGACAGAGGGGTCGAGTCTGACGGCCCGCGAGTTCGTTACCGTCCTGGGCATCCGCGGATTCGAGGTGGAGGTCGCCTCCCCGAGCCGATTCCCGCTGGCGTCGTTCAGCAGATGGTGTCGAGCCGTGCACCGCCTGCCACCTGCCGGGACCGACCCTGTCGGCTACCTGCGCGCTCTCGACGCCCTGCTGGCCACCGGGCGCTACGAGGCACTGCTGGCCACCCATGAGCAGGCGTGGCTACTCGCGGCAGGACAACGGCACCTGCCGCACGCCACCGGGCGCCTGGCCGTCGCCAGCGCAGAGGCCTTCGCACGGGTGCAGTCGAAGATCGCCTTCGCTTCCCTGTGCGATCAGCTCGCCATCCCCCAGCCGACCTGGAGCGAGGTGCGCGAGGAGGAGGACCTGGACCGTATCGAATATCCGGTGTGGGTCAAGGCCGCCCACTCGACCGCTGGACGCGGTGTGCGTCGAGCCCGAACGCGTGCAGAGGCGGTCTCGGCGTGGCGGGGTCTCGCTCACGCCGGGGCCGAGGGGGCGGGCGTCATGGTGCAGGCTCCGGCCGCGGGGGCCTACCGGCAGGTTGCCGGGCTCTTCGAAGGCGGCCGGCTGGTCGCGGCCGCCTGCTCCCAGCGCATCGGGACCGGTGCGGGCGGCTCCGCGGCGGCCCGCCTATCGGTATCCGACCCGGATGCGGTCGGAGTCGTCACGCGTCTGGGGGCGGAGCTGGGCTGGCACGGCGGTCTCACATGCGACTACTTCCGCGACGACGCTGGACGTAACCTGTTCATCGAGTGCAATCCCCGCACCACCGAGCCCGCCAACGCCGCTGCGGCGGGCGTCGACCTGCCGGCGCTCTCCATCGCCCTGGCCACCGGTCGTCCACTGCCCCGGCGTCCGCTCATCGCCAGGGCCGGAGCGCGCACACGCTCGACCATGGCGCTCGCTCTGGGCGCGGCCGAGGCCCGGGGGACCCGTCGAGCGGTCGCCGGCGCGCTCAAGCGGGCCCTGACCGCTCGTCCGCCCCTTCAAGGTAGTCGCGAGGTCCTGACCCCCGTCCTGCGGGACCCGCCCAGTGCGGTCGCTGCCCTGGCCGGCGTCGGCACCGTCCTCGTGCGGCCCGGCGCCGTCACGGCTCTGGCGGGCGGCGCCGTCGACGCCTACGCCATCACGCCGCGCACCATCGCCCGGCTGGCCTGAGCACCGGCACCCGCTCCAAGCCGGGCCCCGCATCCCGTCGTCGATCGCGATCCGAAATAGCAGGACACCCACGTAGACCGCGTCGACCGCGTCCGTCACGAGGCCGCCATGACAGCGCCCGCGAAGGCCCACGGCAGCGTGCGACGGACCACCAGTACCGCTAGTACCGCCGCCACCGGCGCCCAAGAGCACCACACACAAGCATGCCTTTCCGGGACGATTCGCTCTGCCACGGCAACCTTGGAAACTGGACGGCCCTCCGCCCGGTCGCAACCCGGACCGAGGCCCACGAACCCCTGGTCCCCTGCCTGGCTGAATCAGTCATCGCCACTGCGAACCGGTCGAAGGCCGCTCGGAGAATCAGACCCGGATCCCCGCCGACTGCCTCTCGAAGTCCGTGACACGCTCACAGCACTGAGCAGCCGGACGCTGAACCTATGGACTGAGATCGTCGGACACGCACATCCACGAGGCGATGCGCGAAGTGAAGAACGCCGAGCAGGACGATCAGCTCAGGCCCGAGGTGTCAGTCGCGCACACGCGCAGGCGATGGCCATCAGGATCGACGGCAACGAAGGTGTAGCCGAAATCGAGCTCGGTCGGCTCCAGCATCATGGGCACGCCCAGCTCCCGCCACCGGGCATAGATGCGGTCGACATCATCGCGACCGACATCGCTCAGCGACAGCTCGCTGCCACCCACGTGAGGCTCGGCCGCAGGCTCAATCGCCGCCGCCTCCTGCAGACAGAGGGTCACGGCCCGCGACAAGGCAAAGACGGCGAACCCCTCAAAGGTCTCCTGCGGCCCGCGTCCGAGGATCCTGGAGTAGAAGGCGGTGCTGAGATCGACGTCGGCGACGTAGAGGATGATGCTGTTCGGGCAGAAGTCCGGCATAGCCAGTCCTTATCTCACGACGGCCGGGGCGGCGCCCCGAAGAACAAAGCCGACGTTAACAGCGGTCGGCGACACCGTGCGGGGCGCGCAGACGCTCGGCCCGGGCGACGCCCACGCCTCGACCACGCGGGAGCTGCTCGCGGGCCTGCCGGTGGTCATGGTCGCCCTGCGCCGAGAGACTCGGACCGAGCCGGCCGCCGAGCCCGCGTACATGAACCCCTTCGGCCCGGCCTGGCACTTCCTCGTCGCGGGGTTCGGCATGCTCACCGCACTGGGGATCATCAGAGTCGTCACCGGCTTCTCGTACACGACCTCCTCGCTCTGGACGCGGACATGACGGCCTCGTCACCGGCGGGGCGCTGCTGGCGGCCGGCATCGGGCTGGTGCTCGCCCAGAGCGTCATCGTGCCGCGCTCGAGGTGGGCACCCCCCCACCCTGCTGCGCGTCGGCACCTGCCTGGGGGCCATGGGCTTCGCCCTGCTCGCGGTTGACGGCGGACTCGTGCTCATCGTCATCTCGGTGACGATGATCGGCATGGGCATCGGCATCGCCACGCCCGGCTACACGGCGGGTCCCACGCTGCTCATGAGCCGTACGGCGCCGACGGCGGCCAGGGCGGGGAGACGGCGGCCAGGGCGGGGATGAGGCTGGGCGGGTCCCGGTGAATCGGAGCGAGGACCTCGCGGCTCCCCCGCAGGGTCCGCGATCAGGCCGGCGCGACCACCCCCAGCCCACGGCGACGCGCGGCGATCCGCATCTCACGGTCGTACGTGAGAAGGGCATCGGAGCGGATGTCCAGGGCGACCGTCAAATGAATGGCGTCTGCGGAGCGCAGCCCCGCCGAGTCTCCGGCGGCATTCAGCAGATGCTCCCTGGAGACGTCCACGAGCTCGACCCCCGACAGCAGCGTCGCGACCGCCTCCTCGTCCAGTTCGCGACGGCGCCTGGCGGCGCAGTGGAGTTCCGTGGAGAGAAGAAAGGACGAGCACAGGGCGATATCGCCCGCACTGTCAGGACTGTGCGACACGGTTTGATTGAGCCATTGTGCCAACGGCTCCGACTCATCCTCCTCGATGAGGAGCTTGAGCGCTGCGGACGTATCCAGGTAGTAGATCGTCACCGTTCGCCGCGCAGATCATCCAGCGCATCCCGAGATGCGATGCCGGTTGCGCGCTTCAACCGGGCGAAGTCCACACGGGCCCTCGGAGTGACGGCCCCACGCCGCCTGAGAAGAGCAAGACGCTCGCCGCCCATGGGAGAGAGCAAAGCCACCGGCTCCCCGTTGTTGGTGACTTCGAAGGTCTCCCCTGCTTGAACACGACGAAGGATCGACGCACTGCTATTGCGCAACTCGCGATGCGTAATCGTGGTCGACACGGCCATCACCTCGTCGCAACCGTAGCACACGAGTCCTCGGAGTGACGCTCCCGCGCTGCACCACCTCGAAGCGATCGACTCCAGCCTCGGCCTGCTCGAACTGCAGGGTCACAGCGGGCAGAGGCGTCCGTCGGGCCCGAACGCGCACCGAGGCGGCCTCGGCGTGGCGGGCCCTGAGGGCCGCGGAGGCTCCGGGAAGGACTGGAGAGCGCGGAACCGCGAGCGCCGTTCAGCTCTGGCGGGCGGCGCCGTCGACGCCTACGCCATCGCGCCGCGCACCATCGCCCGGCTGGCCTGAGCACCGGTACCCGCTCCCGGCCGGGCCCCGCTCCGGCGGCGCGGTAATCTGCCGTCATGCCGGTCCCGATCCGAATGACGAAGATCCACCACGCCTGCCTGACGATCGACGACGGGAGCACGAGGCTTCTGCTCGATCCCGGGCAGCTCGGGCCTCGCCCGAGCCTGGACGCAGTCACCGCCGTGCTCATCACCCACCGGCACGTCGATCACCTCGACCCGGAGCTCGTCGCGGAGGCGCTGCGTCGCGGAATCCCCGTCTGGGCGCCGGGGGACGCGCTCGGGGACATCGGCGTTCCCGACGGGATCGAGGACGGCGGCCTGCACGAGGCGGTTCCGGGCACGACGCTGCGCATCGGCTCCCTGTCCGTCCAGGTGGCCGGCGAGCGTCACGCCGAGCTGCACCCGGCTCTCCCGGGTCCGGAGAATCGCGCCTACCTGATCGACCAGCGGCTGTTCGTCACCGGCGATGAGCACCCGCTCCCGCCGGGCCGTCTCACCACCCTGGTCACGCCCGCTGACGCGCCCTGGCTGCGCGCCACCGACCTGATCCGCTACGTGCGCGACGTGCGCCCCGAGCTCGTCGTCGGTGTCCACGACGGCCTGCTCAACGCGGACGGGCTCTCGGTCGCCCGCCACGTGATCGACTCGCTGCGGGACGAGGGCGCGACCCGGGCCACCATGCTCTCCGACGGCGAGTCGATCGACATCCCCCGGGGCTGAGAACCATCGCGCGTCGGGGCCGTTCAGGGGCGGGAGGCAACGGCGCAGCCCGCGGTAGAGGGGCCTCGGGCCGGGGGTCATGTCCACCGGATCGCAGTCCGGCTCCTCGAGCCGATCGCTCTTCTCCCACCAGGTGGGGAAGTCGTCGTCGGTCACGACGTGCCTCGCCGGTGAGGATCTCCTGGGGTGGAGCCGCGTGATGCAGGCTGATCCGCCGCCGACGTGGGCGCCCCGGGCGCCATCGCGTCCCGGTGGCCCTAGACTGGCGCCGCCCAGTCCTCGACCCGCAGGAGCCGCACCCATGGACCTCTCCCCCGCAGCGTCCCTGCGCTCGCGCATCACCGTGGCTCTGGGCCGCGCGGCCCGTCTGGTCTCCCGTCTGCGCGGCGGCGGCTCGGGCGGGACCGCGCTGCCGGGCCTGGTCGTCGAGAAGACCGATCCCGGCTTTCTGGCCCGCACCCTGGGCCAGCTGCCCATGGGCGTGATCGTCGTCTCGGGCACCAACGGCAAGACGACGACCACCAAGATGGTCGTTCAGCTCCTGCGCGAGCAGGGTCTAACGGTGCTGACCAACCGCTCCGGGTCGAACTTCGTGCGCGGGGTGCTCGCCTCCCTGCTCACCGAGGTGGACGCGGGCGGCCGTGTGCATCACGACGTCGCCGTCCTGGAGCTGGACGAGGCCCACGCGGTACGCTTCGTCCGACTCGTCAAACCCCGCCACGCCCTGTTGCTCAACGTCATGCGCGACCAGCTCGACCGCTTCGGCGAGATCGACTACACCGCCTCCCTGCTGCACAAGGTCGCCCTGACCACGACCGGCTCCGTCGTCGTCAACGCCGACGACCCGCGCCTGGGCGCCGCCTCCTTCATCGGCGATCTGAGGGCCCGCGTCGCCGCCTTCGGCGCCGGCGAGGCCCTGCGCGCTCTGTTCGTCTCCGACGACGACCTGCGCACCGGGGCCCGGGCCCAGGAGCCGCGGGCGAGCGGAGCAGCCAAGGAGGCCGGCGAGGAGGGCGCCCCCGTCCCGCAGGCCCCGGCGGCCCTCGCCCCGCGTGTGAGCCTGGAATCCCTGCGTGGCCAGGACGCCGTCGTGCGCGTGGATGGCGCCGACCACGACGTGACCTTCACCATCCCCGGCATCCACAACCAGCTCAACGCCTGCGCGGCCCTGGCCGTCGCCCTGGAGGCGCTGGGCGACAGAGCGGACCTGCCGGGGCTGCTGACGACCCTCGCCCGCGTCCAGGCGGCCTTCGGGCGCGGCGAGGTCCTCGCCCTGGACGGCCGCGACGTGCAGCTCTCGCTCGTGAAGAACCCCGCGGGCTTCCGCATGGGACTGCTCACCGCCGCCGAGGCCGTGCGCTCCGGCGGCCCGGAGTCGGTCATGATCGCCATCAACGACGAGTACGCCGACGGCCGCGACATGTCCTGGCTGTGGGACGTCGAGTTCGCGGGCCTGCGCGCCGAGGGGGTCGCCGTGGTCACCGGGGTGCGCGCCTGGGACATGGCGCTGCGGCTGCGATACGACGAGGTGCCCGTGGGAACGGTCGAGCCCGACCTGACCAGGGCCGTGGAGCTCCTGCGCGAGGCCGCCGGGAAGGCCGATGACGGGGCGGGCCGCCCCATGCGCATCTTCACCACCTACACCGCCATGCTCGCCCTGCGCGCCCACCTGGCCGAGCTCACCGACGTCGAGGAGGCCCTGACATGAGCGAGCCGACCTACCCGCACGCCACCGAGGGCGCCGCCCGCGGGCGCCTGCGCCTGCTGCAGCTCTACCCGCGAGACATGAACATCTACGGCGACTGGGGCAACGCCCTGGTCCTGGCGCGCCGCGCGCAGTGGGCGGGCTACGACGTCGACCTGCTGTCCTACGACCCCGGCGACGAGCTCCCGGAGGACGTCGACCTCCTCGTGGGCGGCGGCGGCCAGGACTCCGGGCAGGAGCGCATCAAGGAGGACCTGACCGCCCGCGGCCCGCAGCTGCGCGCGTGGGCCCGCGACGGCATGCCCATGCTCCTCATCTGCGGGCTCTACCAGCTCTTCGGACGCCGCTTCGTCACCGGCACCGGCGGGCAGATCCCCGGCATCTCGATCTTCGACGCCGAGACCGTGGCCGGCAGCGGGCGCTTGATCGGGAACATCACCCTGGAGTCGAAGAGCTTCGGCAGGATCGTCGGCTACGAGAACCACTCCGGTCTGACGACGCTGGCCCCCGGGGTCGCGCCCTTCGGCCGCGTGCGCTCCGGGGACGGCAACAACGGCAGGGACGGGACCGAGGGCGCCCGTGCCGACCACGTCATCGGCACCTACCTGCACGGTTCCCTGCTGCCCAAGAACCCGGCCGTGGCCGACTGGCTCCTGGCCCGCGCCGTCGAGCGCGCCGGCGGGACGTGGGAGGCAGACGGGGTGGACGAGCGGGCCGACGTCTGGGCCGAGAGGGCTCGTAGGGTCGCCGCGAGCCGGCCGCGCTGAGATCGCCTCGGCTCAGCGGTGCCGCGCCCGGCGAGCTCCCGGTTCCGCGCACTCATTCGTGGTAACTTCCGGTTCTGCCCACTCGTTCGAGGCTCGTGGAGGCCGTCCATGTCCGAATCCATCGCACACCAACCGCACGCACACGCAGAGGTGCTCACCGGCCCGGACGCCGAGCAGGAGCTCAGCGGGATGGGACTGGCAGTCGCTCCCTTGTCCCGCGCGTGCGTCGAAGGGCTGCGGACCGCCGTCAATCAGCACTCGTCCTTCGAACCGAACATCGCCCTGGGGTTCTCCATCTGGGCGAAGATCGTGGGCTCGCTGCGCACCCTGCTCGACGAACGGGGGTGGCGATCCCACGACACCGCCAACGCCCCGCGGTCAGTCAACCCGGACGGCACAATGGCCATCGCGGCGATCGGTGGCGACGAGAGCACCGCATGCGCGAGTTCCGATCCGAGCAATGCCCACGCTCGTCGGAAGGGGTCGACGTTCGACGCCGAGGTCAAGAACAATGGGGAGGGCAGCAGCGCTCCCGGATTCACCCAGCCCTGCCTCGACCTCGCCCTAGGCGACCTGGGCGACGACGGCACTCGATCCAACGGCTTGCGCACGTGGATGCTGCTCTACTTCTGGGACCGCAGGGCCGATGAACTGCGTCTTGAGCTGTCGCTGCCGATCGCCTGCGAGGACGGTGTCGTCACCCGGTGGAAGACCCGCATCATTCTGCCCGCGCAAGACCTGTCGAGCCACGATGATCTGCGCAGCAACGACGACGTGCCGTCGCCACCCGCGCAGGACGTGGACTTCGAGATCACCGCCATCTCATGACCCTGGAGCCCTCGCGAATCATCCTGGCGAGACAACGAGCGGGCCTGCCCAAGACCGCTCTGGCCCGAGCGGCGGGGGTCGCTCCGCGTACGGTGACGACCTGGGAGTCCAGAGGGGCCCCCTCATCACGGTTGAGCGACATCGCCGGCGCGACAGGAATGCCGGCCGAGTTCTTCTCCGGTGGAGCGATCGACCTGCTCGAGGAGGATCGAATCTTCTTCCGGGCACGACGACGCTCGCCCTCCGCCCTCCTGCACCGATCAGCGGCCTTCGGATCTCTTGGCATCGGGTTCTACGACTCCATTCGCCGGCGCTTCAGAACTCCTGCGCTCAGCATGTCCGAGGCGGAGCCGGGCGACTCTCCCCGACAGGCCGCGCGGGCCCTGCGCCTGGCCTGGAGAATGGGGATGGGACCCGCTCCCAACCTGGTCCAGCTGGCCGAGGCCCACGGTATCCGGGTCCTCGGCATCCCGCTGGCGGACGCCGCGGTCGATGCCTTCAGCTTCTGGGCGCCCGACGGACGCCCTTTCGTCTTCCTGTCCCGGATCAAGACGGCGGAGCGCTCGCGCTTCGACCTGGCTCACGAGATCGGTCACCTGGTGCTCCACTGCGACGTCACTGGAACCGGGGAGACCACCGACCGGGAGATCGAGCGCGAGGCCGATGTCTTCGCCGCCGAGCTCCTCCTGCCCACCGAGGCCCTGCGCGCCCGCGTCCGCGGCGCGCCCTCCATCGAGGACCTCATGAGGATCAAGAGCGCCTACGGGGCCTCGGCCATGGCGGCCGCGCGCTCGATCCGCGACGCCGGCCTCCTGTCAAAGTGGGGCCATCGCCAGCTGGTGGCGACGCTCACGTCACGAGGATTCCACACGGGCGAGCCGGGGAGCGCTCTGCCCTATGAGAAGTCGCGGGTCTTCAGCACGGTGCTGGAGCGCCTGAGGGCCGAGGGGGTCGCGGTGGCCGACTGGGCGAAGGGCATCGGTCTGCGGCCCGACGACGTCGCGGACTTCATGTTCGGGCAGGCTCTGCGCGCAGCGCCCAACGCCGACGCCGCCTCCCCGCAGGATGTCTCCGGCGGTGGCGCTCCTCCAGCGGCCCGACCGAGCCTCCGGGTTGTGACATAGGCGGGCGCCGGCCCGCGTGCTCGCCATTCCGTCCTCACCCGGCCCTCCCGAAGGACCCGGCAACATGCCGGGACCATCCCCCGTCGAGGCCTCTCTCCTCTAGGCTCGACACATAGCGACTCCCGACTTCCGAAGTGGGGGGCGGATAGTGACCGCCCAGTGGCCCCGACCACGGGTGGCGACGGGCGCCCTCCCAGGGGCCCTGGCCAGAGGATGGGCTCGGCCCTTTGTGCGGCTGTTCAATCCGTCCACCGTCGTCGCGATCCTCGTGTTCTTCGCCTACGCCCTCCCGTGCATGTCCACGGCCGCCGCGATGCGCCGCGACACCGTCACCCGGAAGTGGCCGGCCATCGCCTGCACCTGCATGCTCGTCACCACCTGGGTCACGGCGGCGCCCCACGCGCTCGTCGCCGTGTTCATATGATTGTGATGATGACCGGACACGCGACAGGACGTTCAGGGGAGGTGGGGCAGCCGTGCCCGTCGTTCCCACGCACCCGGTGACCACGCCGGACCCCGACGTGCTGCGGTGGGTCGTCCCCGACGGCCTGCTGCCCTTCACCGGGGAGGTGGCCCGTGCACCGGCTCTGCTTCAGGCCCTCATCGACGACGGCACCCTGAGCTCCGTGCGGGTCGACGGCGGCGCGGTGCTCACTCTTCTGGGGCCCGGCCGCAGCTGGCGCCAGGAGGGGGCCCGGGTGCGCAGTGCGCTGGTGGACGCCCTGGGCGCCCCGGGCTCCTGGGAGGGCGGCCAGGCGGCCCACGCCTCCGGGCCCGACGACGCCCTGGAGTCCGCCGCCCGGCAGATCGCGAGCGGCTCACTGGGATCCTTCGTCAACAGCCACGGCGGCTCGCTGATGGTGCGCTCGGTGCGCGACGGCGTCGTCGAGATCTCCATGGAGGGCGCCTGCGACGACTGCCCGGCCGCCGAGATCACGATGCACGCGCGCTTCGAGCACCTGCTGCGGCGCCGCTGCCCCTGGCTGGTCGAGGTCCGCCGGGTCGAGGGGTAGGGGGCATCGGCCTCGTCGCCACGCCGGGCCCGCCCCTCCTTCGCCGAGCCGCCTGTCCATCGCCGAGCCGGGCGGAGGTCGCGCAGCCCCACCGTTGTCTGCTGGGCTTCGCGACGTTCACCGGGTTCAAGGCTGTGGGGCTCGCTGTGCGCCGTGGTCAGGGCAGGGGCGACCAGAGCGACGGCGAGCGACGCAAGATCGACCTGAGCCGTGTCAGAGAGACCACGATCGCCTGACGATAGAGAAGCCTCACCTTAAACTGCTGTGGACGATGCGCATCGTCCGCATCGAGACCGAGGACAGAACAGGACTCTGAGGAACTCCGACGATATCCGAGGACATCATGGCGACAGCAGTCTCACAGCACAGCACATCGACCTCCACCGGCACCGCGAGCAGCCCGCCTCCGGCGGAAAGATTCCTCTCCGACCTGCGCGTGGGCACCACGAGTCGCGTGGTCGGCCTTGTGAAGGACACGGCCAGCGGCCCCATCATCAGGCGGCTGAGCAACCTGGGCTTCGTCCCCGGCAGGGTCGTCACCCCGTTGCGCCGCGCCCCACTGGGCGACCCGGTCGTCTACCGTGTGGCCGACTACGAGCTGTGCCTGCGCCACCACGAGGCCCGCATCGTCCGGGTCGAGACCATCACCAAGGCCGACAAGGACGTCGAGGCCGCGGCGGAGTCCGCCCCCGCGGCCGAGGCGGAGACGGGAAAGACGGTGCCCTCCACCGAGCCGGTCGCCGGAATCCTGGGAGAGGAACAGCGCCTATGAGCGACCACTGCGCCGCCCACGAGGTCCCCGGCGCCCCGGACTGCCACTGCGGTTCCTCCAACTCCAAGACGCTGGTGGCCGGGGCCCGACGCATCGCCCTGGCGGGTGCCCCCAACGCCGGCAAGACCTCGATCTACAACGCCCTGACGGGCCTGCGCGCCAAGACCGGCAACTATCCCGGCGTCACCGTCGCCCGGTCACTGGGGACCTGCCGGATCAGCGGGACCGACCTGACGATCGAGGACCTGCCGGGCGCCTACTCCCTGGACCCGATCAGTCCCGACGAGCAGGTGGTGCGTGACGTCCTCACCGACGCCTCGCAGGCCGTCTCCGTCCCCGACGCCCTAGTGGTCGTCGTCGATGCCACGACGCTGCGGCGGGGGTTGAACTTCGTGGCCGAGGCCCTCGCCCTGGACCTGCCCACCTGCCTGGTGGTCACCATGACCGATGAACTCAGCCGCCGCACCGGGAGACTCGACGTCGAGGCCCTGGGCCGGGCCCTGGGGATTCCGGCCGTACGAGTGGTCGGCAACCGGGGCATCGGCATGCCCGATCTGCGCAGGCGTCTCACCGAGGTCGCCGACTGGCAGCGCCCGCCGCTGCCGCCGCCCACCGACCCCGGTGAGGTCGCCTCCTGGGCCGACTCGATCCTGACCGCCGCCGACTACGAGGCGCCCCAGCAGGACCGCGCCACGGCCGCCGTCGACCGGGTACTGCTCCACCCGGTCCTGGGGTCCCTGGTGTTCTTCGCCATCATGTACGTCTTCTTCCAGGCCATCTTCTCCTGGGCCGAGCCCTTCAAAGGGGCCATCGAGGACGGCTTCGGAGCGCTGGGGACCGTGGTGCACGGCTGGCTCGACGACTCCCACCCCCTGCTGGCCGGGCTCCTGGGCGACGGCCTCATCGGGGGCGTGGGCTCGGTGCTCACCTTCATCCCCCAGATCATCATCATGTTCCTCATCATCGCCGTCCTGGAGGGCGTGGGGTACATGTCGCGAGCGGCCTTCCTCATGGACAAGATCATGAGCCGGGCCGGGCTGGAGGGGCGGGCCTTCGTGGCGCTACTGTCCTCGTTGGCCTGCGCGATCCCCGGGATCATGGCCACCCGCACGCTTCCCAGTGCCAAGGACCGGGTGGCCACGATGCTGGCCGCCCCGCTCATGACCTGCTCGGCGCGCCTGCCCGTCTACGTCCTGCTCACCTCCATCATGGTGCCCGGCGACGCCAGGATCGGGCCCCTGGGAGCGCGCGGCACCGTCATGTTCGCGCTCTACCTGCTGGGCGCGGTCTCCGCGATGGCGGCCGCCTGGGTGGTCAAGCGCCTCACCGACCGCGGCGGGGTGCTCCTGCCCTTCTACATGGAGATGCCGCCCTACCGGCTGCCGCGGCCACGCGCCGTCGCGCTCATGGTGTGGGACGCCTGCAAGGGCTTCGTGAAGAAGGCCGGCACGATCATCACCCTGACCACCATCATCCTGTGGGTGCTGCTCAACGTCCCCATGCGCTCCGAGGAGCAGTTCAATGCCTACTGCGCCTCCGACCAGCAGTGCGCCGCCATCTCGGCGGCCGTGGAGAAGCCGGAGTCGTCCACCGTCAAGGGCGACGACGGCGAGGTCGTCACCGACCCCGAGGAGCTGGACAAGCTGCTGGAGGCCCAGAAGACCTCCTACACGATGGACAACTCCTGGGCCGCCAAGGGGGGCAAGGCGGTCCAGCCGGTCTTCGAGCCACTGGGCTTCGACTGGCGCATCAACGTCGCAGTGCTCTCCTCACTGGCCGCACGCGAGACCTTCGTGGCCACACTCGGCCAGATCGCCGCCGCCGAGGACCCCGAGGAACCCAGCGCCCACCTGGCCACTATGACCTACCAGCAGGACACGCTGACCAACAAGGCCGGCGACAAGCTGTTCAACCCCGCCACGATCGCGGCAATCCTCGTGTTCTTCGTCTACGCCCTCCAGTGCATGGCCACGGCCGGCGCGATGCGCCGCGAGACCGGCACCTGGAAATGGCCGGCCATCGCCTATACCTACATGCTCGTCACCGCCTGGGTGATGGCCACACTCACGCGGTTCATCATCGCCATGCTCGTGTAGGCGGGCGAGGACGGCGAAGCCGACCGTCTAGGCTCGACGCATGGCGACTCCCGAGTTCATCGTGTCCCTGCGGCAGAAGATCGGCCACGAGCAGCTGTGGCTTCCCGGCGTGAGCATCATCGTCGTCGACGACGCCGGCCGTCTCCTGCTGGGGCGGCGGGCTGACAACGGGCAGTGGGCCGTGGTCTCCGGCATCCCCGAGCCCGGCGAGCAGCCCGCGACGGCGATCCGGCGCGAGTGCCTGGAGGAGACCGGCGTGGACGTCGAGATCCTGGCCCTCATCGGTGTGGAGGCCGGTCAACCGATCTCCTTCCCCAACGGCGACAACTGCGTCTTCATGGACATCAACTTCGTGGGACACCCCCGCCCGGGCACGACGGCGCGCGCCCACGTGGCCGACGACGAGTCCACGCACGTGGGCTGGTTCCGCCCCGACTCGCTCCCCGAGCCCCTGTCGGACTCCAGCGCCGCCCGAATCAGAGCGGGCCTGTCCTGGCTGGCCGACCCGGTACCGGGAGCCCGCTTCCGCCCCGCGTTCTGACAGCGCCCTCCTTCCTCCGGCCAGGGCTATTCCAAGCGTGCGGGAGCCGGAACCCTGTCCCCGCACGCGCAGACGGCACCCACCGGCGGAAAAATATCCCCCGGCCGCGACGGAGGTAAGGCGGTGGTCAAGCCTCGGGCACCTCGATGCCGACGCGCCGGAGGCCCTCGGCCTGCTCGCTGCCGGGGTCCAGGGGCCTGGCGGCGGTGAGGACGACGCGCACACCCTCGGGGGTGGCGACCTCGACCTCCCGTGAGTTCCACGGGGTGATGCGCGGGCCGGTGACGCTGCCCGGTCGGAGCCGCTCGCAGGCCTTGGCGATCTCGTCGATCTGGGACAGGACGCAGGCGAAGCTGACGCTCATCGCGGGGCCGGTGGCCGGGATGGGCTCCTGCGGGGCCGGAACCAGGAGGACGTCCTGGAAGGCCCAGCGGCGCAGGTGCACCAGTCGGCCGGGAATGCTGAACAGGGTGAAGAAGCCCAGTGCCTCCGTCCAGAAGTCGACCGAGGCGTCCAGGTCCAACGTCGGGACGGTGATGAACATCGGCATACCGTAAATGCCGTGGAAGGGCTCCGGCGGCCGGGCGTCCTCAGCAGGGACAGGGACGGGGCTCATCTCGAAGGCGTTGAAAGTGCTCATGCGCGCAGCCTCATCCCTCACGCCACGTAAGGTTCAAGACAGATCCGAGTTGCGGTTCCATCTACTCACCACCGCTGCCGACGGCCCCGCAGCGGGGCGACATCATAACGGCATCATCGCGGAGGCGACGAGGTTGCTGTGCGGCAGCGGCTCGTCGCGGCCGAGCGCCCGACACCAGTCATCGGTGGTGGCCACCGCCGCCCAGTTGGAGTGCAGCAGCGCCATCATGGTGGCGTGCACCGTGCGAGCATTCGCCCTTCCGGCGCAGTTGCGCAGGTTGATGGCGCCGACGGCGTCGGAGAGCACCTCCGTCGTCAGGCCGATCGTCTCGCCCCAGGCCGCTGAGGCCAGGATGCAGTTGTTCGCCATGAACCCGACGAGCGTCACGGTGTCGACGCCCTGCTCGTGCAGCCACGCGGCGAGGTCTGTTCCCGCGTAGACCGACCCGCGGCGCTTGACGACGCGCTTCCACTGCGGGGTCCGTCGGCGCTCGATGGCCGGGTAGAGCTCGAAGCCCTTCCCGCCGGGGTTGAAGATCGTGCCGCCGGGCGGGCCGGCGTGCTGCACGCAGGCCACCGGGAGGCCGGCGTTCTCGGCGACGTCAAGTGCCCGCTCGATCCGCTCCAGGCAGTCGCTCAGGCTCGGGTGGCGGATGCGCAGCGGCAGGTGGGCGTACTCGTTCTGCACGTCGACCAGGACGAGGGCCCGGTGAGGGGCGGTTCGGACCAGTTCATCGAGATCAGTCACGGTGTCTCCAAAGGTGTGCGCCTTGGCGCAGTGGTTGCGTGGTGACCCCCAGGATGTGCGGTCGGACCGACACCCACCAGTGGCACATATGCTATTCACCGATGGTTTCACGCCAATCCGCTCAGGCGTGCCGATGCGGCGCAGGGCAGGACTCACTCAGGGAGGTCTCATGCACATCGCCGTCTACGCCTTCGACGGCGTCGCCACCTTCCACCTGTCGATCCCCCAGATGGTCTTCGGGACCGTGAGACAGCTGGGGCTGGCGGACTGGCGGGTCTCGTTGTTCACCACCACCTCCGGGGCGGCCGCGCCCACGGAGGACGTCACAGGTCCCGAGGCCGCCGTGAGCGCCGAGACTCCCGCACCGCCAATGCACCGGCAGGATCCGGCATCCTTGCCCTCCTCGCTGCCCACCCTCTCCGTCCGCACCTCGGAGGGCTACGTCCTCAGCGGCCTGGGCGGTCCGGAGCTGGCGGGGAAGGCCGACGTCGTCGTGGTACCGGCGTGGTTCGCCGACGGGCGCGCCGCGGGAAGGGAGCTGTACTCACTGCTGAAGGCGGCGCACGCCCGGGGCGCGAACATCGTCGGCCTGTGTCTGGGGGCGATCCCGCTGGCTGAGGCCGGCCTCATCGGTGAGCGCCGGGCGGTGACGCACTGGCGGGCCTTCGAGCCGCTGGCGCGCGAGCACCCGGAGATCGCGCTGGACGAGTCGGTCCTGTATGTCGACCACGGTGACGTCCTGACCTCGGCTGGTGCGGCGTCGGGCCTGGACGCGTGCCTCCACCTGGTGCGCGCGCAGCTGGGGGCACGGGCCGCCAATGAGGTCGCACGCCAGCTCGTCATCGCGCCGCATCGCGAGGGCGGGCAGGCCCAGTACATCGAGCGGCCGGTGCCGCAGTACACCGACGACGACCCGATAGGCCGCACGGTGGCCTGGGCACTGGAGCACCTGAGCGAGCCGTTGCCGGTGGAGCGGCTGGCGAGGACGGCGCAGATGAGCACTCGCTCCTTCATCCGAGCCTTCCGTGAGACGACCGGGACCGCGCCAGCGGCCTGGGTGCGCGTCCAGCGGGTGCGCGAGGCACAGCGGCTCCTGGAGAGCACGGATCTGACGGTGGAGCAGGTGGCTTCGGTCTGCGGCTTCGGTAGCGCGGTCACTATGCGACAGGCTTTCGCCCGAACGCTCGGCACGACGCCGTCGGCCTACCGACGCCGGTTCCGCACCGCTTCTCCCGACCCTGCCGGTGATAGGGACATCACTGCGCGGGCGGCTCGACGACGAGCGGAGCCTCGTCCGGCGCTCGTACCTCGGCCCGGGGCGTCGGCTCCAGGCTGAGACTCACGTGCAACCACTGCCCCTGCTCGTCCCCGTAGTAGACGCTGGACACGCCACCCACGGTCATGAGCAGGACGACGGCGAACGCAGCCTTCACAGCACCCACCTTGCTGGCGATACGGGTGACGTCGTGGTTGCCGACGAAGGTGGCCGGGATGAAGCTCTCCAGCAGCTCGTTGTGGCGCCCCAGGCACCAGTCGAGCTCATAGAAGTTGACGTCGGCCAGCGAGCTCCAGATCGCCTTCCACAGCTCGTACTGGGCGACAGTGTCCACGGTGGAGGCCTCCACGAAACCGGTGTAGTCGCCGTGGATGACCTCGCCCATGAACCAGGCGTCGGGGTGGCGCTCTCGTACGGCGGGCAGGACACTGGCCCAGAAGGCGGGGTCGATGCCGTAGGCGGCGTCCAGGCGCCAGGCGCTCGCGCCACGATCGAGCCAGTGAGTGAGAACCCGCACGGCGAGGTCGCGCGCCTCGGCGGAGTCGTGGTTGAGGGCGGCCAACGACTCGCGCCCCTCGAAGGTGGCGTAGCCGGGACCGCCCTCCCCGCCGGCCGCGTCATCGAAGCGGAAGTGGTCGCGCCCCTCTCCCCCGGATCGCGCGGCCCGCCTCTGACCGGTCACCCGGCGCGCTCACCCATGCTCCGAGGCGGAACCGGACCAGGCTCGGCGGAAAAGGGACTACAGGAGACGAGCGGTCTCAGACCTCCTCGTACTGGGTGATGACGGGAGCCTCGTCGGAGAGCTCGACCAGCCGGGGGATGAGAGTGGTGAAGTGCTCGGAGGCGTTATGGGCATCGATGGCGGCGGCGTCGGCCCAGCCCTCCACGAAAGCGAAAACACCGGCGTCCTCGCGGGAGACGACGAACTGGTAGGAGACGTTGCCGACCTCGGCGAGGCTGCCGGCGACCAGGCGGCGACCGAGCTCGACGAAGCGCTCACGATTGGCCTCGGGAACTGCGAAAGTGGCAATGATGGTGATCATGGAACTCCTCGATCCGGTCCGTCGGCGGCCCTCCGACCGTCATGACGCGACCCCATGCTATTGAGGATCGACTCAGTCCCGCGGCTGGCGCTCCGCCCACTCGCGCGGGCTGACCCGGCACCCCGTGTAGAAGGGGGTGTCGATGCGCACGTGGAGGCGGGCCTCCGTGTAGCGCTGATGGTGGATGACGCCCTCGAGCCGGTCGAGGGCGTCGGCCTCGAAGGCGAGGACCCACTCGTAGTCGCTCATGCCGAAGGTCGAGAGGGTGGAGCCCTTGACGTCCGGGTACGCGGAGAAGCCGTTGCGACCATGCGCGGCCATGATCCGCGAGCGCTCCTCGCCGGGGAGCAGGTACCAGTCGTAGCTGCGCACGAAGGGGTAGACCATGCACCAGTCCCGCGGGGCGACGCCGCCGAAGCAGGCGGGGATGTGGCGGCGGTTGAATTCAGCGGGCGTGTGCAGGCCCATGCAGGACCACACGGGCTCGACGTAGCGGCCCAGGGTGCTGGCGCGCAGCCGGTGGCTCGCGTCCTGAAGCTTCTCCGGGTCGTCGTCGAGCCACCAGATCATGAGGTCGGCGTCGCTTCGGAACCCGGCGACGTCGTACCAGCCGCGGGTGGTGACCTCGGACTGGTCGACGAAGTAGTTCGACTCGCCGACGAGCCGGCGGCGGGTGTCCTCGAGGGCGGGCAGCGACGACGTGAGTCGGTAGACGGCGTACAGGGCGTAGTGGAGACGGTCGTTGACCGCGTCCAGGTCGACGTCGGCGGCGTCGCGCGGGTCGTGGTGGGGGCGGCGCTCTTCCTCCTCGAAGCGGTGCAGGTGGGGGGCGCCCTCACCGGAGTCGACGGCGGGGTGGGTGTTCTCGTGGCTCGTCATCGTGGGTCTCCTTCCTCGGCGATAGGAGCAGTATGCGGCCTCCCGGGCGACAGCGGGACCGGGGTCGTCAAGTTCACCGAGTCGGTCTCGTCCGCCGGGACCACCGGGTTCTCCAGGTCGTCCGACGGGCCGCTCGCCCCGGGGCCGGTCGTGCGGAGCGCGCCGCGTGCGCCGGGCCGGCCGGCGCGGCCTGCATGAGCGTCGTGGCCGCCGGAGCCGTCGCGGGCGCGGGGCGGTCGGGTCGCCGGAAGGCAGCAGTCGGGCGGGCAAACGGTGTGGAAGGGGCCGGTGCCGGTGGTCGACGTCGGACGGGCGCCCTCTCCGCGGGCCACGGCGGCGCGCTCCGCCAGGACATCCCCCAGGGAGGATACGAAAGCCGGGTGGGTGCCGGCCGTCGCCGCCCGCACGTAGGGCATCCCCAGGCGCTCGGCGGTGTTCGCGGCCTCGATGTCGAGGTCGAAGACGACCTCCATGTGGTCGGCGACGAAGCCGACCGGCGCCACGACGACGCCGGCGGGCGCCGTCACCGGCATGCCGTCCGTGAGACGGCCGGCGGCGAGGGACTCCAGATGGTCGTTGATATCCGGCTCGAGCCAGCGGGACCGGGGCGAGCCGGAGCGCGAGCAGAACACGAGGTCGTGGTCGGGCGGCGCCTTCAGGCCGAGACGCTCGGCGAGGACGGGCAGCAGAACGTCGATGAAACGGCGATGCTGAGCCACGTAGGAGATCTCGGTCGACAGGTCGGCGGCCACACCGGGGTCGAGGGCGGCGGGACCGGGGTGGGAGGCGCTTCGGCCGTCGCGGGGGGCCGAGCCCCGCTCCATGGATTCGGGAATGGAGTGAGTGACGAGCGCGAGCCTGACGGCCCGCGGGTCGATGCCGCGCTCACGCAGCCGCTCGTACGCCTCGACGATGGCGTCGACGTTGGCCCGCAGCATGCCGTCGGTGTTGTAGAAGGGGCGGGTCTTGTCGACGGTGAGCCTCACGGGCGCCCCGCCCGCGCCGCCGACCCGGGCGGCGGCATCGGCCTCGGCGCCCCGCCCGGTGGTCCCGTCGGCTCCAGCGGCGAGCAGCTCCAGCGCGCCGGCCACGTCCTCGCGGTACTGGCGGCATCCCGAGTAAGAGCCGTATGCGGAGGTTGTGACCGCCAGGACGCGGCGCGCCCCGCCGTCGGCCAGGGCGCGCAGGGCCTCGGAGACGAAAGGGAACCAGTTGCGGTTGCCGACGACCACCGGTAGATGCGAACCCCGGGCGGCCAGCTCAGTGCGCAGGGCCTCCAGGAGTTCGGCGTTGCGGGCGTTGATCGGTGAGATTCCGCCGAAACGGCCGTAGTGACCGGAGACCTGCAGGAGCCGCGAGTCGGGCACGCCCCGCCCGGCGGTGGCGTTGCGCATAAATGGCAGGACGTCGTCGGGGCCCTGCGGGCCGCCGTAGGACAGCAGGAGAACGGCGTCGTAGGGGGACAGGGGGTCCAGGGGGTCGTTCATGCGCGTTCTCCTGTCAGAACGGGAAGCCCGAGCTGCTTGAGGTCCTCCGACGTCGCGACCGGCTCGGGCCTGCGAGCGCCGGCCTCCACGACGGCGTGCGGGTCCGGCAGGCTCGGCAGGTCCGCCGGTCCGCCGCCGGACCGCTGATCCTGCGCCGCCCGGCCGCCCTCGCGGGCGGGGCAGACGGCGGGCGGCTCGGTGTCGCCGCGCAGCCCCGCGGCGACCTCGGGCCCGAGCACGAGGTCGAGCGCCTCCAGATACTCCTGCTCGCGGCCGGTCTCCCCGGCCCGTCGCACCGCGACGGTCGGGTGATGCAGAAGGCGGGCGGCCAGATGGTGCAGCGCTCGGGCGGCCTCCTCGGCGTCGACGGCGCCGTCCCTGGTGCGCATGCGCGCGACCTCCTCCTCGACGATCCCTTCCACTCCGCTGCGCAGCCTGCGTACAACGGGGTCCATGCGGCGTCCGGCCTGCGCCCGTTCGAAGGACGCGACCTCCTGGGCGACGATCCGGCGGGCGGCTCCGACCTGGGAGGCCTCGACGTCGGGCACGGCGCGCTGAACGGCGGGCAGGTCGATGAGCTCGACGCCCGGCAGGGAGCCGACCGCCCGCTCCACGTCACGACTCAGGGCGAGGTCGAGCACGACCAGTGGGCCTGCCTTCTCGCGCACGTGCGGCGGAGCGGGCCGGCGGCGGCGGACGACCGGGGCCAGCAGTTCCCGGGTCAGAACGGGGCCGCCCAGGCCCCGGCAGGTGATGATGAGGTCCGCCCGGGCCAGGCGGCCGGGCAGATCGGCCTCCTCGACGGCGCGCACGGCGTGCCCGGCGGCGAAGGGGCCGGCGCGCTCGGAGCGGGAGTAGACCCCGATGTCGCTCGCCCCGCGCTCGCGCAAGGCGGTGACGGCGGCACCGGCGTAGGCGCCCGTGCCCACGACCAGGACGCTCGCCCCGTCCAGGGGCGGCATGCGGGAGGCGGCCAGGTCCAGGGCGACGGACACGACGCTGCGACCGGTGCTCGCCAACGAGGTCCGCACGGCCACGCGGCGCGAGGCCGCCGAGGCGTGCTCGACGGCGCGGGTGATGGCGCCCGTGGCCGTGCCCTCGGCGGTGGCGCTGGTCAGGGCGCGACGCAGCTGCCCGGCGATCTCGCGCTCGCCGACGACCATGGACGTCAGCCCGGCCGCGGTGGCGAAGAGTTCGAGATGGGCGGCGTGCCCCGACCAGGTGCTCAGGGGCACGGGGCCGCCGGCACCGGCGCGCTCGGCGAGGAAGGCCGCGACGGCGTCGCGCAGCGCTTCGACCGGGCGCCCGTCGGGGGCGTCGAGCACGATCGCCACGCGGTTGCAGGTGCTCAGAATGAGGACGCCGTCGAGTCCCGGAACGGCACGGCGCAGGTCCGGCTCCGCATGCGCAGCGACGGTCCCGAGGCGAGCGACGGCCTCCAGACCCTGGGTGCGATGGTCGGCGGAAAGAAGATGAAGAGTCACAGCAGGAGTCAGTCAAGCACCCGGCGTCGCCCGAAGCCCAACCGGGCTCGCGTGACGAACACCGGCTATCGAGACGAGGCGTCTCAATTGTTTTCTGACATTCCGTCTTGTCATTCTGCGCGGCGCTATTGCCGGCATTAAGAACTCCAGCGCGGCCGGTGGAGGCGTGTCGGCCGAATGGCGTCGACTAGCATCCGAGAAGAATACGAAGCGTCACCTCTGGCCACATTCAGGATGTTTTCATGACAGATTCCGCACCAAATTCGGGGGAGTTCGCCGCCGACGTCGCGCCCGCCCTGCTGCGCGCGCTCACGGGAGCGCGACCCGAACGCACGCCCGTGTGGTTCATGCGGCAGGCGGGGCGGAGTCTGCCGGAGTACCGCGCGCTGCGCGACCGGGCGGGCCTGAGCATGCTCGACGTCTGCCTCGACCCCGCGCTCGCGGCCGAGATCACGCTCCAGCCCGTGCGCCGCCACGGGGTGGACGCCGCCGTCTTCTTCTCCGACATCATGGTGCCCCTGCGGCTGGCCGGCCTGGCGGTGCGGATCGAACCGGGCCTCGGCCCCGTCCTCGACGAGCCGGTGCGCACGCCGGCGGACGTCGCCCGGCTGACCGCCCGCCGCTACGGCGAGGGAGAGGCCGGCGGGGCCGGGGCGCGCGCCGTCGAGGCCGGCGTGCGCGCCGCCTGCGCCGAGCTGGGAACCCCCACGGCGCCCGGAGGGGGCGCGAACCTGGGCGAGCGCCCCCTCGCCGGCCTGGCCGCCTCCCGCGGGTCGGCGTCGTGGACCCCCCTCATCGGCTTCGGCGGGGCCCCCTTCACCCTGGCCGCCTACCTCGTCGAGGGCCGGGCGAGCCGCGACCACCTGGCCGCGCGCACACTCATGCACGCCGACCCGGGCGCCTGGGATGTGCTCATGACCTGGTGCGCCCGGCTGACGGGCGACTTCATCGCCGCCCAGGTGCGCGCCGGAGCCAGTGCCGCCCAGCTCTTCGACTCGTGGGCCGGGTCCCTCTCGCCGGCGGACTACCGGGCCCGCGTCGCCCCCTACTCGGCCCTGGCCCTTAGCATCGCCCGGCGGGCCGTCTCGCCGACCACCGGCGCCCCCGCCCCGCTCATCCACTTCGGCACGGGCACGGCCCGGCTCCTGGCCGACATGCGCGCGGCGGGGGCCGACGCCGTCGGCGTGGACGACCGCACGGACCTGGCCGAGGCCATCGCCGTGCTGGACGGCGCCGGGCCGGGGCCCTGCCCGGTGCAGGGCAATCTGGACCCGGCGCTCCTGGCCGCGCCGTGGGAGGTCCTGGCGCCGGCCGTCGACGCCTGCCTGGAGGCCGGGCGCGCCGCCCCGGCGCACGTGGTCAACCTCGGCCACGGGGTGCCGCCGACCACGGACCCGGATGTCCTCACCCGGCTGGTGGCCCGCGTGCACGGCTCGGCCGACTGGGAGGCCACCGCCCTGGCCGGGTGGGAGGCCGCCGCATGAGCCCCACGAGCCGTGACGCCGCTCCCCCCGCCCGGCCGGGAACGGCCGTGCCGCGCACCGGGATCGCCCGGCCCGGACGCCCGGACCGCCCCGCCGCCGGAGGACCGCCCGAGCACTGGGACGCCCTCGTCGTCGGAGGCGGTATCGCCGGCCTGACGGCCGCCTGGGAGCTGACCCGCGCGGGGCTGCGGCCGATGCTGGTCGAGGCCCGCGGATACACCGGCGGGCTCGTCGCCGCGGGTACGATCGGCGGGGTACGCATGGACCTGGGGGCGGAGGGATTCGCCGTCCGCGGACGAGCGGTCACCTCGATGGTCGACGCGCTCGGCCTGCGGGTCGCCGGCCCAAAAGGGGGCGGAGCGCGCCTCTTCCTGCCGCCGCGCCTCGACGAGGCCCGAAGCACCGCCGCTCCCTCTCGCGGGTGGCGGCTGCACCGCTTCATCCGCGACGCCTTCCTCGGGATCCCCGCCCACCCGCTGGCCGACGACGTCGTCGCCGTCATCGGCAGGCGGGCCGCCGAACGGGCCGCGCGGGACGCGGACATGGCGGGTGAGGTCGGCACCCGCCCGGACGACCCGGCCGACCTGACCTCCTTCGTGCGCACGCGCATGGGCGAGGGCGTGCTCGACCGCCTGACGGGGCCGATCGTCGCCGGCATCCACTCCAGCGACCCGGCGGTACTCGCCGCCGACGCCCTCGCCCCGGGTCTGCGGGAGGACACCGCCCGACTGGGCTCGCTGCAGGCCGCCGTCGGGCGGATCCTGGAACGACGGCGGGGGCGGGGCCGCGGCAAGGCGGACGCGACGACCGCCGGCGGGCTGACGCGGCTGACCGACGCGCTGCGCTCGGCCGTCGAGGCGGCCGGCGGCGCCGTGCTCACGCGCACAGGCGCCCAGTGGCTGCGGCCGGTCGGACGCTCGGGCGCCAGCAGCGGATCCGACGATGCGTCCGACGGCGCCCCCCTGTGGGAGGCGGCCCTGGCCCCGACCGGCCCCGGCCCCACGCCGTCGGCCGAACCGGTTCCGGTCGGTCCCGCCCGCCTCGTGCGCGCACCCCGTGTCGTGCTGGCCTGCTCGGCCCCGGCGGCGCTGCGGCTGCTGGACGGCGCGGGCGCGATCGGGGAGCCGGCCATGCCGATCCCGGTCGGCTCCCCGATCGCCCGCTTCACCCTGGTGGTCCGCTCGCCCGCCCTGGCGGGCGCACCGGTGGGCTCGGGCCTGCTGGTGGCCGACGCGGGCGCCGATTCCGATTGCCCGGTGGGCGCCAAGGCCCTGTCGCACCTGAGCGTGAAGTGGCCGTGGATCGGGGCCGACCTGACCGCCCTGCACGGCCCGGACGCCCACGCGCTGCGCCTGTCCTACGGACGCCCCGGCAGGCCTCGCCCCGACGTGGACCTGGACCTGGCACTGGCCGACGCCCGGATACTGACCGGGGTACGGATCGACCCGGCCGATGTCATCGACTCCGCCCTGGTGCGCTGGGACGGAACGCTGCCGCCGGCGACCCCCGAGCACCGCGAGCGCGTACGGCGCCTGCGCTCCCGAGTGGCGGAACTGCCGGGGCTCGCGCTCACGGGGGCGTGGGTGGCCGGCACGGGGATCGCCGCCGTCGTCGAGGACGCCCGTCGGCAGGCCGTCATCGCATCGGTCTGCGGCACGAGTAGCCTGCCGGTGACCGCTGCACCGACTCATCACAAGGAGCGACCGTGACAAGGACAGTCAGACTCGGGACGCGCGGCTCGGCGCTGGCCGTCACCCAGGCCGGACTCGTCGCCCACCTGATCGCCCGTCGGGCGGCCGACCTCGGTCTCGATCTGGCTGTCAAGATCGTCGAGATCCGCACCCGGGGCGACGTGGACCCCTCGGCGCTGGCGCGGCTCGGCGGCGTCGGCGTCTTCGCGGCGGCCCTGCGCGAGGCTCTGATCGACGGCGACTGCGACCTGGCCGTCCACTCCTTCAAGGATCTGCCCACCGGCCCCGTGCCCGGGCTGCGCATCGCCGCGGTGCCCCAGCGCGAGGATCCGCGCGACGCCCTGTGCACCGCGGGCGGCGCCAGCGGACGCCGTCTGGACGACCTGGCGCCCACCGCGCGCATCGGCACCGGCTCGCCGCGGCGCGCCGCCCAGCTGCTGGCCGTGCGCCCCGACCTTAGGATCGTGCCGGTGCGCGGCAATGTGCCCACCCGGCTGTCGCGGGTCCTGGGAAAGGGAGTGCGGGAGGACGGCCCGATGGGGGCGGCGCGCGAACCGGACCTGGACGGCGTCGTCCTGGCACTGGCGGGTCTGCGGCGTCTCGAGCTGGACGGTCACGTCAGTGAGATCCTGTCGGCGGATTCGCGGACCGGGGCGCCCGTCATGGTGCCGGCGGCCGCCCAGGGGGCGCTCGCGGTGGAGACCCGGGACAGCCTGGACAGGGAGGATCCGCAGCTGGCGCAGGTCCTGGCCGATCTCGACGATCCCGCCACCCGTGCGGCGGCGACCGCCGAGCGCGCCGTGCTGGCCCGTCTGGGGGCGGGGTGCGCCGCACCGGTGGGCGCTCTGGCGAGGCTGACTGTGGAGGGCGGCGACGCCCTGCGTCTGGAGGCGGTGGTGGCCGCGCTCGACGGGCCCACCGTGCTGCGCGAGTCGGCGGTGGGGCCCCTGAGCGAGGCGCAGGTCCTCGGAACGCGTGTCGCCCAGGCCCTGCTCACAGCGGGTGCGACGCGGGTCGCCGACTTGCGGGCCGGCTCCGTGTCCAGAAAGGACCTGCGGTGAGTGCGGCCGGCGGCGGGCCGGCGGGGGGCGGCCCCCTGGCGGGCCGGCGCGTTCTGCTGCCGCGAATCAAGAACAAGGACGCCCTGGCCGCGGGGCTGCGCGCGGCGGGGGCGGAGGTTGAGGCGGTCGAGGTGACCCGCGCCCGCCCGGGGCCGGCCGGGCCCCGCGCCAGGGCGGCGGCCGACCTGACGGCGGGCGCCTACGCCTGGCTCATCGTGTCCTCGCCGCGTGCACTCGACCACGTCGACCTGACCGGCCTGCCCGCGACCACTGGCCTGGCGGTCGTCGGCGAGGCCACGGCCCGCCGTGTCACTCGCGCCCTCGGACGCCGGGCGGACCTCGTGGGCGCCGGATCCTCGGCGGCGCTCATCGACCTCGAGCCCCTGTCGGCCGGTCCGGCGCCGGGGGTCACCGGGGCGGCGCGGAGAATCCTGCTGCCGGGCTCCGCTCTGCGCGGAACCACTCTCATCGATGGGCTGACCGCGGCGGGCTGGGCGGTGGACGAGGTGCCGGCCTACACGATGGAGCCGGTGGCCCTCTCCGATCTGCCCGGCGGCTTCGTCGGACGCTGGTCGACGGGGGCCTTCGACGCCGTCGTGCTGACGGCCGGCTCGTCCAGCCGGGCGCTGGCCGGGCTCGCCGGGACGCCGCCGTCCTCCACGCGGGTGGCGGCTCTGGGGCGCCCGACGGCGGCCGCGGCCGGCGAGGCGGGGTTCGTCGTCGATGTCGTGGCCTCCTCCCCGACTCCGCCCGGCGTGCGCGCCGCCGTCGTCGACGCCCTGTCCTCCCGTCCCCGCCGCACCCCTTTCTCAGCACGAGAGGATGAGCCCCATGAGTAAGCAGACCGAGTCGACCGAGCAGCCCCGCCTCTTCAGCCGTGCGGGCCGGCCCGGCGCCACTGTCGGCGCCCTGCCGGAGGCCTCCGACCCGACCACGTCCCCGGCTGCCGACCTCCTGGTCGGCCGGGGCGTCCCGGTGCCCGCGGCTCCGGTGGTGCGACCCCGGCGCCTGCGCCGCACTCCGGCCCTGCGCGATCTGGTGGCGCAGACGCGCGTGGCCCCCGCCCAGCTCATCGCGCCGGTCTTCGTGCGCGAGGGCATCAGCGGACCGGTACCGATCGGCGCCATGCCCGGCGTCGTCCAGCACACCCTGGACTCGCTGCGCCGGGAGGCTGCGGCCTGCGCCGACGCCGGCGTGGGGGCCATCGACCTGTTCGGGGTGCCGGTGGCGCGCGATGAGGTCGGCTCGCGCGCCTGGGCGGCCGACGGCATCCTCAACCGAGGAATCGCCGCGGTGCGCGAGGAGGTGGGCGACGCGCTCGTCGTGTGCGCGGACACGTGCCTGGATGAGTTCACCTCCCACGGGCACTGCGGACTGGTGCGGCCGGAGGGGGCGGGCGGCGCCGACTCGGGCCGCTCCGACCCGCGTGCGGGGGAGGTCGACAACGACTCGACCCTGGCCCTCTACCAGGCCATGGCGGTCTCCCAGGCGGAGGCGGGGGCGCACATGGTCTCGCCCTCGGGGATGATGGACGGGCAGGTCGCGGCGATCCGCGCCGCCCTGGACGCCACCGGGCACGATGACGTCGCCATTCTCGCCTATTCCGCCAAGTACGCGTCGGCCTACTTCGGCCCCTTCCGCGAGGCGGTGGGCTCCACCCTCACGGGCGACCGGCGCACCTACCAGCAGGACCCGGCCAACCGGCGCGAGGGCCTGCGCGAGGCGATGCTCGACGTCGAGCAGGGGGCGGATATGGTCATGGTCAAGCCCGCCGGGCCGTACCTGGACGTGCTGGCCGACGTCGCGGCCGCGAGTCCAGTGCCGGTGGCCGCCTACCAGGTGTCCGGGGAGTACGCGATGGTGGAGGCGGCCGCCGCCAACGGGTGGATCGACCGCGACCGCGTCATGAGGGAGTCGGTGCTCGGGATCGTGCGGGCCGGCGCGGACTGCGTGCTCACCTACTGGGCGCGTGAGCTCGCCGAGGAGCTCGGACGCTAGCGCTTCGACGCCGGCCGTTCAGAACCCGCCATACCACACGATCCGGCCGGGCCTTTTTCGGGCCGGCCGGCGGGCGCAGCCCCATGATCTCGACATCGGCCGGACGGGAGCCGGCCGCCAGGGCCCGGCGGACGCCCTCTGCCAGGCGCTCGGCGAGCATCTGCGAGGTCAGGACTCGGCGCCCTCCAGGGGCCGACCTGCTCGGCCCGGTCCGCCATCTCGGCGGTGCCCTCGATGCGCCGGAGCTCGCCGGGGCCCTGCCGGTCGCAGGGTCCGCGATGATGTCGCCGACGGTGAAGATTCCGAACTGCAGCCGCACCGCGTGCAGCTCGCCCGCCGCGCTCCGCAGGGCCGAGGCGACGTAGAGTCGCCCCGGACGACCCGCGCCCACCCGCCCGCAGCGCCGACCGGCGGTCACACGGTGAGCGTCACTCGCGTCCCGCACCCGCCTCGACCGTTTTCCGGAGGACACCATGACGAGCCCTGCCTCAGCGCGCCCGACCTCCCCCGCCCGCGGCATCGACGACCGCGCCACCAACGCCGGCCTCTTCGAGGCAGCCCGCGCCGTCATTCCCGGCGGCGTCGACTCCCCCGTGCGAGCCTTCGGGTCGGTGGGAGGGGCACCGGTCTTCATCGAGAGCGCTCACGGCGCCCGCGTCAGGGGCGCCGAGGGGCGCGACTACGTCGACCTGGTGGGCTCGTGGGGGCCGGCCCTGCTCGGCCACGCCCACCCCGACGTCGTCGAGGCGGTGCGCCGGGCGGCCGGCCGCGGGCTGTCCTTCGGGGCGCCCACCACCGCGGAGACCGAGCTGGCCGAGGCGGTGCGCGCCCGCGTACCCGCCGTCGAACGGGTGCGCTTCGTGTCCACCGGCACGGAGGCGACCATGACGGCGGTGCGTCTGGCTCGTGGGACGACGGGTCGCGACCTGGTGGTGAAGTTCGCCGGCTGCTATCACGGGCACTCCGACGGGCTACTGTCGGCGGCGGGCTCGGGCGTGGCCACCGGCGGCCTGCCGGGGTCGGCCGGGGTGCCGAAGACGGTGGCCGAGCAGACGGTCGTCCTGCCCTACAACGACGTATCCGCCCTGGAGGAGTGCTTCGCGGCCCGGGGCGATGAGATCGCGGCGGTCATCACGGAGCCGGCGCCGGCGAATATGGGCATCGTGCCGCCCGCGCCGGGCTTCAACGCGTCAATCCGCGAGGTGAGCGCGGCTCATGGCGCCCTCATGATCGCCGACGAGGTCCTCACCGGCTTCCGCGTGGGCCCGGCCGGGTTCTGGGGCCTGGAGGCCCTGGACGGCTGGTCGACGGCGCTGGACGATGGCGGGTCCGCCGCAGCCGCATCACCGTCCTGGCCCGGAGCCGACTGGCGCGGGAGGGCCGCCTGGGTGCCGGACCTGCTGACCTTCGGCAAGGTGGTGGGCGGCGGGATGCCGCTGGCGGCCCTGGGCGGGCGGGCCGATGTCATGGAGCTGCTGGCGCCGGCCGGGCCCGTCTACCAGGCGGGGACGCTGAGCGGGAACCCGCTGGCCACCGCGGCGGGGATCGCGACGCTCGCCCTGGCCGACGACGTCGTGTACGCGACGGTCGCCGCCCGCGCTCGGGAGATCGGCGAGGTGATCGGGGAGGCGCTGGACGCCGAGGGCGTGGCGCACCGGGTGCAGCGTTCGGGGTCGCTGTTTTCGATCATGTTCGGTCCGGAGGCGGCCGAGCGGGGCGTGCGCGACTACGACGGGGCCCGCGCTCAGGAGGCGTGGCGCTTCGGCCCGTTCTTCCACGCGTTCCTCGACGCCGGGGTGGCGCTGCCGCCGAGCGTCTTCGAGGCGTGGTTCGTCTCGTCGGCCCATGGCGACGCCGAGCTGGAGCTCATCGCGCAGGCGGCGCCGGCGGCGGCGAGGGCCGCGGCGGCAGCTGAGCGTCCGGCCTGACGGGTGACGAGGCCTTCGGAACGTGGAGCCGCCCGGCTCTGCCCCCCGGGTCCGGCGTCCGTCCCGCGGCGAGTTCGCCGTGACGGGTTCCATGGGTCCGGTTCATCGGTTATGGTAAGACGCGTCCCACAACGATCGCTCCTTACTCGGTCGGTGCACCCACAACAGTCCGTGCGCGCCGGCGGATGCGAGGTTCTCATGACCCTGTCAGCAGTACCGGACTCATCCAACCTGCGGATGTGCTACGCCACCCGGGCCATCAGGGCCGCCGACGATGGCGCCGCCGCAAGCGTGCCCGCCGGCAGCCATTGATAACGGTGCTCGCGCGACGCGGCGACGGCCCGTGCCGAGCGACCGCGAAGAAGGACGAGGTCGCGTATTGGGATCTGTATGACCTCACGACCGATGGTCTTGAGGGGCAGACCGCGGATGCGGAGGCCAAGGCCCGTCGCATCCTCGCCGACGATCTGTCGGTGGCAGCAGCCGTGGTCTGCCCGGCGATGATAAACGGAAATACCGACACGTACAAGAAGATCTACGACCACCAGGTCAACGACTGGTGGACGTCCCTGAGCGAGGACGAGCAGAATGACATTATCGCGAACAATCCTGACTGGATCGGCAACCTGAATGGCGTCTCCCTGGCCGCCCGCAGCGAGGCCAATAAGAACCGGCTGGACGCCATGAAGGCGGAGATCGATAGGCAGGTGAAGGAGTTCGAGCCGAAGACGGAACTCCAGTGGACGGGCTATAAATTTGAATATAAGAATACGTCGGGGTACGAGGCGATGCTCCAGAGGCAGAAGGACATCGACTCACTGCGCGACACATTCAGTTACTCGGAGAACCCCGACAAGGAAAGAATCCATTCGCTCCTGGTACTGGACAACTCCGGCGACCATCTCCGGGCGGCCGTCGGCGCAGGCGATATCGATGCCGCGGACCACGTCCTCGTCTACACCCCCGGTATGACCACCACCGTCGCAGGCGGTCTGGTTACGGGAGGAAAAGAGTTCGGTGCGAAGGTTGACGAAGTCGAGAGAATCATGTCGGAGACCGGCATGCCGGACCACGACGACAAGAATACTGAGCAGGTCGAAGAGACTGCGGCGGGTGTGACCTGGCTGGGCTACGATGCCCCCGGTTGGGATGAGACGCTGACGGGTTCGGACGGGACCGTTCTCAGTGACCATGAGGCTCAGAGCGCCGCCCCGGACCTCGCCGGTTTCTACGACGGCATCCAGGCGACGCACACGGGGGATCCGCATCTGGTCGCTGCCGGCCACTCCTACGGTTCCACCGTGACGGGTTATGCGTCACAGGAGTCGGATGCTCCCGATGACATTGTGGTATGGGGCTCCCCCGGTGCTTCCACGGTGGACGCCTCTGATCTTAATACGGTGCCCGATCGCATGTACTCGGCGTCCGCCACCGATGATGTCGTAGCGGGATACGGCAGATACGGGGGGAATCCGACCACCGATCCGGAATCGGACTTCACCCCATTGGACACCAGGGGACACTACGAGGACGGTTTGCAGGCCTCCGCAGGCCATTCCCTCTACACCAAAGCCGGTACAACATCTCTGCACAATCTCGGTAATATTCTCGCCGATAATGGGCCCGACTACCCCGCCCCCGAAGACTAGCCCTTATGAATGAAGAGATCCAAGACGCGAACAGCACAACGGATCCCAGCGATTCCTGCGCTATTCGCCACGACCGGAAGAAGCATGCCCGCACGTGGATGCCCGTGGCCGCGAAAGTTCTGCTCGTGATCGCATTCGTATACGGTACCGCATCGTGCCTGGTGCTCGGACTCAATCTCAATACGGACACCTCGGAGTCCACGAGGTCCGACGCCCCCGTCTCGGATGTCCCCATCACGCAGGCGCGAGCCGAGACTCTCGGCCTCCTGCTGTCCGTCTACGACGCCCTCGACACCCGCGCCGATATCGGCCCCTGGATACCGCCCGCACCAGGCGCACGCGACGCCGTACGCCAGGCAGATCAGGAAGAATCATTTGACGAGCACTCCTCCTGCCCCGAGGGAACAGTCAGCGAACGATACAGGCTGGCTACCACGCCAGTCACAAAGCAGAAGCTCACCTCCAGCCATGCCTACACCCTCATTGATGACCTTGCCGAACCATACGGGTTCCCCCGTAGCGGCAACGGATACACCCGCTCCACCGACGGGGCCTCTGTGAGCGCCGGCCTCTCCTTCAACGAAGACTCGTTCGTCGTCTCGATCACCACAGGATGCCATCCCGGAACCGCTTTCCAGGACTGGCCCGCCGGCACCGAAGCCGTTCCCGACTACCTGCGCACCACCGGCCACGCCGATGCGCAGGACACCACCGACTACCCCGACATGGACACCTGGCCCGCCCAGACCCCCGCCACACCCATCCCCCCCTCACCCACCGCCCCGGAGCAGCCCGCCCCCA